>CEUV01047121.1_pt1 | contig 15260 bp, 13 predicted proteins | sample 356401 | NCBI WGS metagenome assembly CEUV01 (sample SAMEA2622710, study PRJEB7988) | marine metagenome | isolation source: saline water (ENVO:00002010), including
GCAAGAATGAAAAGAAGGTATAAAAAAGAGCTTTATGAAGATAGAATCAATCATATACATTCAAAAATTGACAATTGTTGTATTGGTGTTGATGTTATTGTTGGATTCCCAGGAGAAACCGATTCAGATTTTCAAGACACTTACGATTTCTTGTTAAATCTTGAAATTTCATATTTACATGTTTTTACATACTCTGAAAGAGATAATACCGAGGCTGCAAGTATGAATGATAATATTCCTAAAAATATTAGAAATAAAAGAAGTAAAATGCTTAGGTCACTTTCAGAAAAAAAGAAAAGAATATTTTATAATTCTCAGCTTAATAAGGTTAGGCCCATTCTTTTTGAAACTGAAAATAAATTTGGATACATTCAGGGGTACACAGACAATTATATAAAAGTTAGGCATCCTTGGAGTCCAAGTCTTTCAAATAAGATTATATACGCAAAACTTTCAAAGATAGATAATGAAGGTTTCGTGAGGGTTGAGGATTTCGATAAAAAAAATGAAAAAAATAAAGAATATTTATATTCTAATTCCTACTGGTAGCAAAGACTTATATTTTCTATTTTTTCTGATAAACTTTGTAATAATTGCCGCTGTTGGAACAACACTAATATTTCTATCACGAATTATTTCCAAAACTTCTGAGATAAATAGTTCAGAAAATTCATCTTTAGATTTCATTTCAGGAACAAAAATTTTTGTTAAGAAGATTTTTCTTTCTTGAACAGAATATTCTATGATAGCCAAACCACCACTAACTTTAGTTTCAAATTGTCTTAAAAAGCTGTTATCAACAATCTCCATATTAACACTTCTTTATTAAAAAGTTAAGTGCAAAAATAATAAATTTATACTAAATCATTAATTATCATAGTAATTACGGATATGAATAACCATATATACATGATGCCTGGATTAGCTGCGAGTTCCTTGGTTTTTGAAAATATCAAACTTGAAAACCCTAATTATCAACTTTACAGGCTTGATTGGATTCAGCCTAAAAAAAATGAATCTATAAATTCATATTGCCTCCGATTATCAAAAAAAATAAAACACAAACAACCTATTTTATTGGGAGTATCTTTTGGTGGTATTATTGTACAAGAATTAGATAAAATTGTAAATGCAAAAAAGATAGTAATAGTTTCTAGTGTCAAGAGTCATGATGAATACCCAATGGTTTTTAAGATAGCTAGAGACTATCAGCTAAATAATGCATTACCATTTGGAATGTTTGATAACTTTATAAAATTTTCGCTTAAACTTAACATAAACAAATTATACAAAAGAATCGATTTGGCTGAAAGATATCTAACTGAAAGAGACGAAAAATATCTTGAATGGGCTGTGTGGACATTATTAAATTGGAGGCAAGATAAATTCAGGGAAGATATAATCCATATTCATGGTGAAAAAGATAAGGTTTTTCCAATAGATAATATTTCAAATTGTATAAGAATAAAAGGAGGAAGGCATGAAATGATTATATTAAGAGCAAAATGGTTTAATGAAAATCTGGTTTCATTAATTGAGAGGTAAAACTACCTTCTTCTCATATTATTTCTGCCAAAATGTTGGTTTGGTATGTTTGTTTTTTTCATTTGATTTTTCATCATTTTGATTTGATCTTTCATCATACCATTTTTATCTAAATCTTGAGCTTCTTTTAGTAGCTTTTGGGCTTCTATTTTTCTTCTCTTCGAAAATAATATTCCTGCTAGATTTAATTTAGCCATTGCTAAATCATGATCCATATTTAAACCCAATGTTATCGCTGTTCTGAAATATTTCTCAGCTTGATTCATGTTTTCTTGTGAAATAATTAATCCTTTTAAATAGTTATAATATCCTTGTTGCTTGGTTGTTAAAGCTGATTTTGGGTTTTTAATTCTGTTTAACCATTTATCTGCACCCACTAAATTCTGTTTTCTAAGCTGAAAAAAAGCTAATATTAAAAATTCATTTCTAAAATATAGAAGAACGAATAAAAGTGATAGTAAAATTAGCATTATTCCATTTCCTGTTGATCCTACAGCTCCATCAACGAATTGTTGAATTGACAAAACAAAAACTGCGATTGCTAATACTATTTTTATATACTTGTTAAACATTTTAATTTTGGATTAAAAATTCGCCTAAAATTAATAAAAAACAATTTGATAATAATTAAATAAATTGATTTGTTTAAGTAAAAAGTCTTTGTATATTTGCCCGCGGTTTTAGTTTTAAAACGTTAATATTTAAAAGATGAGCAAAAGAACTTTTCAGCCTTCAAAGCGTAAAAGGAAAAATAAGCACGGTTTCAGAGAAAGAATGTCAACCGCTGCTGGAAGAAAGGTGCTTTCCAGAAGGAGAGCTAAGGGCAGAAAGAAACTTTCAGTTTCATCGGAAAATAGCCCGAAATAAAATGATTAACAATTGTTAATATATAATATGGTGTTACTTACAGTAACACCTTTTTTTTTATTTTTTTGATTAGTACATTTAAAAAACTTTAATTCAATGCCGAAAGATTCTAACCTCAAATCACTTTTAATAATAGGCTCTGGACCAATAGTTATAGGTCAAGCATGTGAATTTGATTATTCAGGTTCCCAAGCTCTGAGATCTCTTAAAGAAGATGGAATAGAGACAATTTTGATAAACTCTAATCCTGCAACGATTATGACTGATCCAGTGATGGCTGATCATATATATCTATTACCACTTACTACTTCTTCTATTGTTAAAATTTTAAAAGAACATCCTCAAATTGATGCTGTGTTGCCAACCATGGGAGGTCAAACTGCATTAAATCTTTGTATTGAGGCTGACGATAAAGGAATATGGGATGATTTTGATGTAAAAATTATTGGGGTTGATATCAATGCAATTAATATTACTGAAGATAGAGAGCAGTTTAGAAATTTAATGTTAGACATTGGAATTCCTATGGCACCTCAAGCTACCGCTACTTCATATCTCAAGGGGAAAGAAATTGCTCAAAAATTTGGATTTCCTCTGGTAATTAGAGCATCATTTACCCTTGGTGGAACCGGTGCTTCTTTTGTATATGAAGAAAAAGATTTCGACGAACTATTGACTAGGGGATTAGAAACGTCCCCAATTCATGAAGTCATGATTGATAAAGCATTAATAGGATGGAAAGAGTATGAATTGGAGCTTTTAAGGGATGCAAATGATAATGTTGTTATAATATGTTCCATTGAAAATATGGATCCGATGGGAATTCACACTGGAGACTCGATCACAGTTGCACCTGCGATGACATTAAGTGATACTACTTATCAAAAAATGCGAGATATGGCAATTAAAATGATGAGAAGTATTGGAGATTTTGCGGGTGGTTGTAATGTTCAATTTGCTGTAAGCCCTGACGAGAAAGAGGATATAATCGCTATCGAGATTAACCCACGAGTGTCTAGGTCCTCAGCTTTAGCTAGTAAAGCTACCGGATATCCTATTGCAAAAATTGCTGCTAAGTTGGCAATTGGATATAATCTAGATGAACTTCAAAATCAGATTACTAAATCTACTTCTGCACTTTTCGAGCCAACTCTTGATTACGTTATAGTAAAAATACCAAGATGGAATTTTGATAAGTTTGAAGGAAGTGATAGAAGACTAGGGCTTCAGATGAAAGCTGTTGGTGAAGTTATGGGTATTGGAAGATCTTTTCAGGAAGCATTACACAAAGCGACACAATCACTTGAAATAAAAAGAAATGGGCTAGGAGCTGATGGTAAGGGTATTACCGATTACGAAACTATTATTTCAAAATTATCAATTGCATCGTGGGATAGAGTTTTTGTTATTTATGACGCTATTCAAATGGGAATCCCACTAAGTAGAATTTATGAATTGACTAAAATTGATATGTGGTTCTTAAAACAATATGAAGAGCTTCATATTTTAAAGAACGAAATTGCTAATTATAATATTGAATCAATACCCAGAGATTTATTGCTAGAAGCAAAACAAAAGGGTTATGGGGATAGGCAAATTGCCCACATCCTTGGATGTCTTGAAAGCCAAGTTTATTCAAAAAGAGATGAAATGAACATAAATAGGGTATATAAGCTAGTAGATACTTGTGCAGCAGAGTTTAAAGCCTTTACACCTTACTATTATTCAACTTTTGAAAATGAAATTGAAACAAAAGATGGTTCTAAATATTCTGAAAATGAAAGTGTTGTTTCTGAAAAGAAAAAAATTATAGTTCTTGGCTCAGGACCTAATAGAATAGGTCAGGGAATAGAATTTGACTACTGTTGCGTACATGGAATTTTAGCAAGTTCAGAATGTGGCTATGAAACAATAATGATTAATTGTAATCCAGAAACGGTTTCAACAGATTTTGATATAGCTGATAAACTGTATTTTGAGCCAGTTTTTTGGGAGCATATATATGATATAATTAGACATGAAAAACCCGAGGGAGTTATTGTTCAGTTAGGTGGTCAAACTGCTTTAAAATTAGCTGAGAAACTTGAAAGGTATGGTATTAAGATTATTGGCACTAATTTCAAGTCTTTGGATTTAGCAGAGGATAGAGGCTCTTTCTCTACACTCTTAAAGGATAATGATATTCCCTATCCGATGTTCGATACCGCATCCACTGCAGACGAAGCACTGGCTGTTGCGGAAAAACTAGATTTCCCAATTCTTGTAAGACCCTCATATGTTTTGGGTGGTCAAGGAATGAAAATTGTCATTAATAAAGAAGAGTTAGAAGAGCATGTGGTTAATCTTTTAAGAAGAATTCCTGATAATAAACTTCTTTTAGATCATTATCTAGACGGAGCAATAGAAGCTGAGGCAGATGCAATTTGTGATGGTGAGGATGTATATATAATTGGTATTATGGAACATATAGAGCCATGCGGAATCCATTCAGGAGATAGCAATGCTTGTTTACCTCCATTCAATCTTGGAGATTTAGTGATTCAACAAATTGAAGATCACACTAAAAAAATTGCTAGGGCATTAAATACTGTTGGTTTAATTAATGTTCAATTTGCTATTGTAAATGATAAGGTATATATAATTGAAGCCAACCCACGTGCCTCAAGAACAGTTCCTTTCATCTCAAAAGCTTACAAAGAGCCTTATGTGAATTATGCAACAAAAGTTATGCTTGGTGAAAATAAAGTAAAGGATTTCGATTTTAAACCAACATATACTGGGTATGCAATTAAAGAACCTGTTTTTTCTTTTAGTAAATTCCCTAATGTCAATAAAAAACTTGGTCCTGAAATGAAAAGTACAGGGGAAAGCATATTATTTATTGATAGTTTACAAGATGACAAATTTTACGAGTTGTATTCCAGAAGGAAAATGTACTTAAGTAAATAGAATTAAACTCTCTTTTTCATATTTCTGTAAATTAATTGTAAATTGTTAGTTATGGATATTATCATTTTAGTTTTATTGATTTTTGTTACTTTAATACTTATGTTTTTAATTTTTAAGTCTAACTCAGCTTCAGGGTCAATTGAAGCTAATGACTTGATGAACTTTTCAAATAGTTTAAATTCCCAAATACAAGATATAAGAAAGGAAATCAGCAGTAATTCTAAAGAAAGCAGAAACGAAATTGAAGCAAAACTAAATACAATTAATAAACAAATTAATGATTTTCATAAGTCATCATCAGAATCAATTACACAGCAATTTAAAGAGTCAAATAAGGTTATAAAAGACGTAACAACTGAATTAGAAAAAATAAAAGGAACTAACAAGCAGGTTTTGAGTTTTGCTAATCAAATGAAAACCCTTGAAAAAATTCTTGGTAATCAGAAACAAAGAGGTGTTTTAGGTGAAATACAGCTTGAAAACTTATTGGCTAATGTATTGCCTCCTGAACTTTTTAAAATGCAGCACAGTTTTTCTAATAAGGAAACAGTCGATGCTATTGTTAGAGTTGGAGAGTTTATTATTCCAATTGATGCTAAGTTCTCACTTGATAATTATAATAAAATGATTGAGTCAGAGAATAAAGATGAGTTAATCGATTTAGAAAAAAAATTTAAATCTGATATCAAAAACAGAATAGATGAAACTGCTAAGTACATTAGGCCAAATGAAAAAACAACGGATTATGCTTACATGTTTATTCCAGCTGATGGTTTGTATCAGGATTTGCTTAACAGCAGAGTAGGATCCCTAAAGATTAATCAAAGAGATTTGGTTAACTATGCATATGAAAAAAAGGTAATGATAGTTTCACCAATGAGTTTATTTCCAATGTTGCAAATAACTGTGAAAGCCCTGCATAATATGAAAGTTGAAGATTCAATTAATGATATAATTAAAAATGTTGAAAAGCTCTCAAATCATTTGAATGCATATAAAACATATCATGACAAATTGGGTAATACTTTAGGTACAGCAGTCAATCATTATAATGATAGTACTAAAGAATTTAAAAAAATCGACAAAGATATTATCAGAATTTCAGGCACTTCAAAATTAGAAATTGATACAGAATTAATTGACAAGCCTAATTCAGACGATTAGTTAGTTGAATTTGGTAAAATTGAGGAAATCCTTCTAAAAGAAAATTTAAATAAGTATCCAAAAAATAAATCTCCAGCAATTGAATAACCGAAAAAAGGTATCGCCATAGTATAACAAAGCAGAAGACCTTCTAAATTTTTGGGATAACCTAAAATCCATACTCCAAAATTAGAAATCAAAAAGAAAAGAAAACTTGCAAGTAAAATATTACCAAACTTAATTGATTTAACTTTGGAACCCAGTAAAACTACTGAAATAAAACCTAGGTAAACAAATAAATTTATAAGTGATATTCCAATTATTAAATCTGATAAAAATAAAATCAAGAGAGGAATTGAAAAAGCTACTCTTTTATCATTAAAATTTAGTCCACCGAATAATGCAATTGCGGTCACAGGAGAAAAATTAGGAGGATGAGGAATAAGCCTGCAGAGGAATCCAAAAATTATAATTACAAGTACTATTTTTTGAAACTTATCAAATTTAATTTCCATCTTTAATTTTTACTTCTTTGTTTTCAATATACATCTCTCTTTTAAGAAAATCAAATTTAAAATTATCATCAACAAATTCTAGTGTTTCAGGTTGTATATTTATTTCTGCTCTTGAATTTATTAATCCCACTGTAAAGTTCAGCATTGGTTCATTTAAATCACCAATAATCCCCATATTATATACCTTCTCCTCAAAATCGTATTCAGGATTAATGCCATTAAAGTAATCTGTTATTCCTAAAACATTTAATGTTTTAAGTACTAAAGGTTGTATTGCATAGTTGTGTGAAGGATTAATATTTTGATTTGAAAAATTATCTGAATCATATAAAGTTACTGACGCTTGATATTTTCCGTATGTAGTTGTGCCTATTTGAATAACATCTATATATGGATCTAAACAATTTATAATTAATTCACTTGCTGATGCAGAAGATCTTGTTGTAAGAATAAATACTCTACTTAAATTTAAACTACTCTCCAGATTTAAAAATCTATTCACAAGATACTCGGGGTTATTATTAATCCAGTAGTTTTGAATTTCCGTGTTCCATTCCTCGGTGTTAAAAATTTCATTTTCAAATTGTCCTGTAATTAGGCTAGCTAAAATTAAGGCTGAATTAATACTTCCACCAGGATTATATCTAAGATCTAAAATTAGTTCATTTACAGAGTTTGATTTATACTCAGAAAAAATCGATTCTAAATATTGATCATAGTTTGAAACAAATTGATTATACATCAAATATCCAATTTTACCATTGGAAGAATTTAAAATCGAATAGTGATGCACTGGGTTTTTAACCAGTGGAGTTTTTTGAATTTCAATATTTATATTATTAAACTCTACTATGTCATCGTTTATATCATCAGTATTATTATTTATATAGCTAGCAAAATTTAAAGTGTAGATTTCTTGAGATAAAAGATCACTATAATTATCAATCGTTAGATTAATTCCATTAACCCCTCTGAAAATATCACCTCTTTGTATATTGGCAATATCAGCCGAAGACCCTTCATTTACATATCTAACAAAACCAAATATTTCATTATTTGAATTCGGTATATAACTCAATCCATAATTAAGGCCATTTGAAATAGAAGATCCGGATAAGTATTGTTCTAATTCAATGTAATTATCAACTATAACACTAAATTTATCAATACTCTCTCTTTCATAAATTAGTGATTCAAATAATTGTTCAGGATATTCATAACTGTTTAAATAACTTGCATATTCTTCTGAGTCATTAAATCTATCATTGGATAAATCAATTATATCTGCCTTGTATAAATATGCAGCATTCATACCTTTCCAAATAAAATCATTTATTTCACTTGCATATGCTCCATTATCATCGTCATCTTCAAAGCAACTTAAAAAAATGAAAGGGATAAATAACAGTAATAAAAATTTAGTTGATTTCATCAATTAAATTTAGTTAATTCCTGTAAAGTTTCCTGGTGTTATATTTTTTAATTCTGATTTCACAGACTTTTCAACTTTTAAGGAATCGATAAATTTGTGTATGCTTTTCTTATCAATTTTTTGATTTGTTCTTGTCAAATCTTTTAATGCTTCATAAGGCTCTGGATAATTAATTCTTCTTAAAATAGTTTGAATTGCTTCAGCTACAACAGCCCAATTATTATCTAGGTCTTCTTTAATCTTAGACTCATTTACAATTAGTTTACTTATACCTTTAATTGTTGACTTAAATGCAATTAGCGTGTGAGATATGGGCACCCCGATATTTCTTAATACTGTACTATCTGTAAGATCTCTTTGTAATCTTGAAACCGGTAATTTTTCTGAAAGATGACTAAATATACTATTGGCATAGCCTAAATTTCCTTCACTGTTCTCAAAATCTATCGGATTAACTTTATGGGGCATAGCTGAACTGCCAATTTCTCCTTTTTTGATTTTTTGTTTGAAGTAATCCATTGAAATGTAGCTCCATATATCCCTGTTAAAATCAATCAATATGGTATTTATTCTTTTCAAATTATCAAAAATTGCAGCAAGGTTATCATAATGTTCAATTTGGGTAGTTGGGAAAGAATGCTTCAGACCTAATTTTTTTTCTATTAAATTCTTAGAAAACTCAAGCCAATCATAATCTTTGTATGCAACATGATGTGCATTAAAATTTCCAGTTGCACCACCAAATTTTGCTGAAATTGGAATTTTTTTAAGAAGATTTAATTGTTCGTTAATTCTAACAATAAATACTTTTATTTCTTTACCAAGCTTGGTGGGAGATGCTGCTTGACCATGAGTTCTTGCAATCATTGAAATATCTTTCCATTCATCTGAAATTCTTTCTAGGGATTTTAAAAGTGTATCCAAAGAATTAAAATAAACTTGCTCAAACATTTCTTTTAAGCTTAGTGGTATAGCAGTATTATTAATATCCTGGGAGGTTAATCCAAAGTGAATAAACTCTTTATACTTTTCTATATCTAATCTTACAAATTTCTCTTTTAGGAAATATTCAACTGCCTTTACATCATGGTTGGTTGTTTCTTCAACCTCTTTAATTTCCATAGCGTCTTTGTCTGAGAAATTGAGATATATTTCTCTTAAAGAACTGAATTTAGTTGCGTCAAAATCTTTTAATTCAGGTATTCCAGACTCACACAGGCTAATAAAATATTCGATTTCAACAATCAATCGGAATTTCATTAATGCTTTTTCTGAAAAAAAATCATTGAGTTCAGATGTTTTTGAAGCGTATCTACCGTCAATTGGAGAAATTGCATTTAAATTATGTTCACCCATTGTTGAAATGTTAAAGATTTGCAAAGTTAATCAAATTATTACATTTTATGGTTAATTTTGCTCATCTTACAAGATAAGCGATATTATATGATTGTAGTCTCGAAGTTATTTTCAAAAACATTTAATGCATTAAAAGGCCACTGGTTCCAGGCTATATGTGTTTTTTTCGTCTTCAATCTGATGATTGGTTTAGTTCAGGCAATCCCAGGAATTGGAGGTTTCTTAAGCTTAATAATAAGCGGACCATTGACAGTTGGGATTTGTGTATATTCTTTAAATATTATTCGAGATAATTTCCCTAAGGCTGAAGATTTAATTTTTGGTTTTAAATTTAACTTGGGTAATGGAGTTTTAGCATATTTCATTTTAATCCCAATTATACTTGTTTCAGGTTTTATTTTGATGATTTTGTTCCTTGCCATAAATTTTTCCATTTACCTTTTAATTTTATCTGTTTATTACTCTCAATCTTATGAAGCTTTTACATTATCTATGGATTGGGAAGCTCTATTAAGTCCATTTAGATTATTTTTTGATCTTGGGATACTTAACTCAATTTTAATGGTTTTATTTTTAGTCATAAGTTTCTGTTTTTCTTTAATTCTTCCTTGGATTATTGTTTCCATCCCTTTTGCAATGACATTTTATATAATGGCAGAGGATACTTCGACTGATGCTTGGGATGCAATTCAACAAAGCTGGAAGATGATGAAAGGATTCAAAAGAAGCTATCTGTGGCTAAATGTTATATTACTATTTATGATGATACCAATTTCAATATTTACATTATTTATTGGTCTTCTATGGTTTATCCCTTTTTCTTGTATTATAACAGCAATATTTTATGAAGAAATAAAATCACAATCTCAGGGGAAAGAAACTCAGTTAATTGACTAATTTTTTATTGTTTTGTTAAGAACTTTATACTCCTCGTAACATTCACTTATAGCATCCATAACTTGTAAGTCATTTGCTCTTGAAATAAATTCATCAGAATAGTTACATTGGGCTATTAAGAAATCAAGGTCAATTTTATCAATATCTAAAAGTTCAATAAGCATTTCTCTGTCAAACCTATTAGATAGAGCATTTCTGATTTGATCATCACTTTTCATTTTTTTCAACTTTCTCAGTTGATTAGGTTCCCTTCCAAATATTTGATAAAGAAAATCAACAGGATTAAATATGGCATTCAAAGCTTTTGTAACAGCTTTTGTTGGACGAACACTAGATTCATATCCAACATTTGGAAGACCTGAAATACTATATCTGTAGTTATTATTTATAGGTACCTGCTTGATATCTAATTCTAGATAACCTGTTAGTTTCATTTCATAAACAACTACTTCCTCCAAGGCTAAAGCTAACTCAGTAAGTTCTATTGTTGTATTGGTGCCAAAATTAATCCAGTCATTTGTAACTCTGACCTTGATAGATTTATAACCTAAATATGAAAAATGTAAGGTGTCATTAACGTGTGCATTAATATCAAATTTACCTTCTTTACTGGTTGCTGTACCGATAACTTTATTAAGATTAACAATATTCACATTTTCTAGAGGAAGATTTGTTTTAGAATTTAGTATCGTACCACTAACAATTTTATCGTCCTGAGAAAAAAACGTATTTGTAAAAACGAAAAACAACAATAAAAGAAATACCTTTTTCATATTATAAATATATACACTAATCAGACCAAACGTAATTTAAATACTAATAAAGATTTGTTAAATAACCGATTAATTTATTTACAGCTCTTGCTCGATGTGCAATTTTATTTTTCTCTTCTAAACTCATTTGTCCGAATGATATATTTTTATTTTCAGGAATGAAAATTGGATCATAACCGAATCCAAAATTTCCGCTCCTTTTGAAACCAATGTTTCCTTTGCAGATTCCTTCGAATGTTTGAATTTCCCCATTATTAAATAATGATATGACGGTTTTAAATTGAGCACTTCTATCTTGCTTACCCTTTAGCATGTGTAGTAATTTATTAATATTATCATCGGAGCTAGCATTTTGCCCTGCAAATCTTTTTGAAAAAACCCCAGGCTTTCCATTCAATGCATTTACCTCTAACCCTGTATCGTCAGCAAAACAATCATATCCAGTTCTTTCTTTAACGAATCTAACTTTTGCAATAGAATTTTCAACTATTGTTTTTTTATCTTCTATTATTTCTTCGTGGAAACCGATATCATTTAATCCTAATATCTCATAAGTTCCCATTAGTTGATTTCTAACCTCTTTTACTTTATTTGCATTATGAGTTGCAAAAATTAATTTTTTCATTTGTTGTGATAGGGAATATTATTAATAATAGTAAATGATCGATATAATTGTTCACAAAAAAATAATCTTGCCATATCGTGTGGAAAAGTTAGTTTTGACAATGAAATTTTAAAATTAAATATCTCTTTTAATTTTTTTGAAAAACCATAGGCTCCGCCTATTACAAAAGTTAAGTTTTTTGTTCTATCCATCATGTTAGTTGATATTAAGTCTGCCAACTCATAACTTGAATACTCTTTTCCTTTTTCATCAAGCAAAACAACTGTATCTTCCTTGTTTATGTTTTTTAGAATTAAGTCACTTTCAGATTTTATTATTTGAGACTTTTCATTTGATTGGCTTTTATTTTTTAAACAAAACGTTGAAAATTTAACGAAATGATTTATTTTTTTTTCATAATCATTTACTAATAATTCAATATTGTTATTTTTATTTCTACTTAAATAAATTAGCTTGATGTTCATTAGATATTTTGTAAGTAAATTTAGTACTAACAAATATCAAAAATATCACTTTATAATTAAAAATATTTCATGGTCTATTATGTTGATGTAATATTACCGATTCCTGTAAATCAAAAATTTACTTACATAATAAGTAAGGATGAATATGATTTTATTAAACCTGGAATGAGAATTATTGTTCCTTTTGGAAAATCGAAATTATATACATCTGTATCATATAAAACTTATAATCATTATAAAAGTGATTATGAATTAAAATCTATTATTCAAATTATTGACGATCTGCCGGTTGTAAATAAATATCAATTGAAATTTTGGGATTGGGTATCCAGATATTATTTCACCTCAATTGGAGAGGTGATGCGAGCTTCTATACCTAGTAATTTGATTCTTCAGAGCGAAACAGTCTTAACCCTTAATAGCGATAAAGAAATCGAAATGGATGACTTAAATGATTCTGAATACTTAGTTGTCGAAGCACTAAATATTAACAAGCAGCTTTCCGTTAAAGATGTTTCTGAAATTTTAGAGAAAAAGAACATTTTTTCAATTATAAATTCAATGAATGATAAGGATTTAATTAGGGTTGATGAAAAAATATATTCAAAGTATAAGCCCAAGCTTAAAAGATGCGTAAGACTACATAAGGATTTTGATAATAATTCTGATATATCAAAATTAAAGAATGCCAAAGTTCAAATCCAATTTTTAGATTTTTATAATAAGCTCAAAAATGATTTAGTTAAAGACATAAAAACTTCAGAGTTTAAAAAAATTAAAAAGGGTTATTCTGCTATTTTGAATAGTATGGTTAAGAAAAAGATATTTGAATTCTACGAAATTGAAATAAAAAGAAACACGTTAGAAGAAAATATTGATTACAATAACTTCATATTATCTCCAAATCAACAAATAGCATACGAAAAAATAAAAGATGAGTTAAGTAATAAAAATAATATACTTTTTAAAGGAATAACCTCCTCGGGTAAAACAGAAATATATATCAACTTGATTAGAAATTTATTAATCTCCAAAAATCAGATTTTATTTTTAGTTCCCGAAATCGCATTAACAACTCAATTAGTAGAGAGACTAAAGGTTTTTTTTCCAAAAAACTTACTTGTTTATCATTCAGGTCTTAATATTAATCAAAGGGCTGAGCTTTGGAATGAAATAAATAATAATGAACAACCTCAGCTTATAATTGGTGCTAGATCAGCAATTTTTTTACCTTATAACCAGCTAAAATTAATAATTGTTGATGAAGAGCATGAACAATCATATAAACAATATGAGCCTTCTCCTAGATATCATGCTAGGGATTCAGCTTTGGTGCTTGGAAATATACATGACTCAAGGGTTTTGTTAGGGTCAGCAACTCCGTCAATTGAAAGTTATTATAATTCAAAAATATCCAAAAAATTATCCTTAGTTGAACTCAATGAAAGATATGGTAATATACCTCTTCCACAACTTAAATTAATAAACATTTCTGAAAAAATAAAAGAAGGAAATATGTTTGGTCTTTTCTCAGATCTTTTATTAAAAAAAATTAAGGAAGTTGTTGAAAATAAAAAACAGGTTATTTTATTTCAAAATCGAAGGGGGTACTCACCGGTATTAGAGTGTAATTCTTGCGGACACTCACCAAAATGTATTAACTGTGATGTTACATTGACCTATCATTATTCAAAAAAACTACTGAAATGTCATTATTGTGGATTCTCTGAGAAGGCAAATAATAATTGCATAAAATGTAATAGTGATGACTTGCTGTCCAAAGGATTTGGAACTGAACAGGTTGAGCTTGAACTTGGTGAAATTTTTCCAGATTTTAAGATCGCTAGGTTAGATCATGATACAACAAGAGCCAAAAATAATTTTAAGAAAATAATTAATGCATTTGATAATAATGAATATGATGTATTAATCGGAACACAAATGATAACGAAAGGATTAGATTTCAAGAACGTCCAATTGGTGGGTGTATTAAATCTAGATAGTTCGATGAATTTTCCTGATTTCAGGTCTCATGAGAGGAGTTTTCAATTAATTCAGCAAGTTTCAGGAAGGGCTGGTAGATCAAAAGAGCGAGGAGAGGTTTTAATACAAACTTACAGTTCTAATAGCAATGTTATTAACCAAATTGTTGATGGTAATTATGAATTTTTTTACAGAGATCAAATTGAAGACAGAAAAAAATTTAATTATCCACCATATGTAAAACTTATCAAAATTACGATTAAACATAAAGATATAAATAGGGTAAATAATTCATCAAAATGGTTCTACAAAAAAATACTTCCTTATTTTAAAAAAAATATACTTGGCCCTGAATTTCCGTATATTTCAAGAATTAGAAATAAATATCAAAAAAATATTCTTATTAAGATACCTGCTGAACAATCTTTGTCTGGGGTTAAAAACATATTGAAAAAATCAATTTTATCATTCCATTCTATTGCTGATTTTAGATCAGTGCAAGTGGTTGTTGACGTTGATCCATATTAGCGGATTTGTTCTGATTTTAATCTTAATTTTTACCCCTCAAGTGTATAAAAAGTATTAAATATTAAATATTTGACACTAAAAATTGTCAAAACATTATAAAATTATCTATTTTTGCACGCATTAAATTTAAAAACAATAAAATGAATCATTACGAAACTGTTTTCATTCTTAATCCCGTTTTGT
>CEUV01032287.1_pt1 | contig 15178 bp, 4 predicted proteins | sample 356401 | NCBI WGS metagenome assembly CEUV01 (sample SAMEA2622710, study PRJEB7988) | marine metagenome | isolation source: saline water (ENVO:00002010), including
GACTTCACCTAGGTCCAGCGCAGGTGGAACTTCTGTGTTTCCGTCGGACAGGTTACTTTTATCGTATCTAGCTAACATTTTCTCAGAATAATTCTGATTGTCTTCTGACCATCTTTCTTCGTTACCATTTCTTATACGCACCAGCATAAAGGCAAGAACAGAAATCAGGATTATTCCCATAACACTTGCAGAAATCCAAACAATATCGTTGTCCACAGAGGCAATTATATCGGAGTTATCTCCAATTCCATCACCATCGGTGTCCTTGTCTTCAGTAGGGTCGTCAGGGAATGCATCATCAGAATCATCAACACCATCTCCATCTCTGTCGAATGGGTTGTAGGATGTTATACAGTTATCTCTTAGATACGCCATTTCATCTTCATCAATAACCAAATCATCATTCACATCCCCCTCGTTAAAGTCAAAATCGTTTTTCCAATCAATTTCATTCAAGTCTTCTATCTTGTAACTATCAAGATCAGGACCAATTTCCATTAGAACAAATTCTAATTCATTGTCACAAGAACAGAATTCATCGGTTAGTTCGCCTCTATCAACAACATTATCTCGATTTTTATCGAATTCTGCGAGTTCTTCTTCAGGGTCACGTTTAATTTCTTCGTTAGAAATATCACCGTCTTTGTTTGAATCATAATAATCGAATAACCAGTCAATGTAATCCTCACATGATGTGAGCTCATCATATATTGGGTCAGGTTGAGGTTCAGGGTCTGGTTCCGGGCGCGGCGAGGGTTGTTCCATAGTTTCCCATGACGCCATAATTGAGATATCCTCCAAGTCTGTATTAGCGTATATTGTTATTTCAATCTCACCCGTTGCAAACCAAATCTCGATCATTTCTTCTGCGCCTGAATAGTCTGATGTATATTCGAAACCGTCCATTTGCCTGCCCATCATACCATCTTCAAACATCCATTCGGTATTCTCAGTAACAGCAATTAGCTCTAAGTCGCCCTCTCCTCCCCATGTTTGAATTTCTAGATTTGTAGCTACGTCGTTATCTAATTCAATGAAAAATAGTAATTCCTCACCTTCGGGTGCGCTCATTCCATTAATTTCCTCACGGTTGAACAATTGTATTGGTTCCCCATCATAATTCCATTCGAATCGATCAGTAAATGATGCAGTAATATCTATGCGACTATACGTATCTTCACTCCCGAGTAGAATGTACCATTTCCCTGGGGTTGGATCGTTGAATCCAATTTTGTCTCCCGCACCAGGTGTGTTGGAATGAACATCGTAAGTTGTCCAAGTGGGATATTCCTCTAACCTCATCATGATTTTTGCTTCACCATCACCGTTATTCAAGTCAACCTCTAGTCTTTCAACACCTTCAGATACTTGAATGTAGAAATACTGATCTAACCCCTCAAATCCACTTAATGGGCCATATGAAACTCCAGCTGTCAACTCGACAGCGGACTCTGGTTCAACATTTTCCGGGCTGTAGGTAAAGTCAGCTTGAATTGACACATCTCTGCAACCTGAATATGATGTTAGCATGATGTAATATATTCCGGGATCAGCATCGAAGATTTGAACTGACTCCTCGTTTCCAGGATTGTAAGAACTATCCGATAATTGGTCATCTCCAATTTGTCTTCCCTGTGCCTTTCCTTCACTTTCAAAATCGTTGGAAATCCAAAACCAATCGTCATAATAAGGTAAGACATCTTTCGCAATGTGCAAATCACAGTTACCTCTCTCTCCCCACGTTTTTACACGTAATTCTGCTAAGTTGTCCTCCAAGTCAACATAATAATACAGCGAGTCACCACTATTTCTTGGGATATCTTGGTCTACAACTGCTATGCCGTCATTTAGTTCAGTCATTTCTTCGAGCTCAGGTGGCTCAGGTGCTTCTTCCCAATAAGCATAGATTTCCATATTTTCGATTGGATAATTTGAAGTGATAGTTAACCAATATACACCCTCTTCTGGCCAATCAAAATATTCGTAGACGTAAATTCCGTAGTAATTCTCAATCTCAATCTCATAATCGTGATCCCACTCAGTTGGTATTCTTTCTTTTGAGATATATGCTTCGTAATTTACATCCTCATAATCGATTTCTTCTTCGTATTCATATTCCCATGAGTAAATATTCAAGACGAGATACTGAGTATTATCTGGTATTTCCATAAAGAATAACAGAGTCTCGCCTGCATCGGCTTCCGCAGTATAATCTTCATCATTTTCAAGTTCAATCGCCTGAGCAAGTATCGTACCGTCTGGCATTACCCATGCAGCGCCATTGATGAAACCCTCTCGCTTGTCGCTGTCTTCAGTTAGTTCTCCTTCTCCCTCTGAAAATGTCCATTTTGACTCATAAGTTGAGTTACCAATTCTAAGGTCATCCAACATACCACGAAGATAATTACAATCACATCCCGCTCCCATCCTTCCAATATAGAGTTCATCACAGTCTTCTCCGGATTGGTAACAATCATTAGAGCCAAAATCACCGTACTGTATCTGTGAGTAATTCACGTCGAAACTTCCGACAGATTGGTTGTCAATGTAAAAAATACCACCTAATTGCGAATCTACTTCTACTTTGATATGTGTCCACTGATCCTCAATTATAGCAACATCAGAAGTGGGATTTCTTGACATCGAATACTCGTTAGAATAAGCTAGATATCCGTTATTCAAATACAGGCCCCATCCGTAATCCCCCAGCATTGTAACGAATTGAATTCCATCGGTGTCATGGATATTAACAGAGGCCTCAATAGTTAACTCGCCATTCCAGTTAGGATAATCGTCATCAACTATTACATAATCATCGTATCCATCAAATCTTAGGCTATAATCCGCCCCTTCACCGACCTCAACAACACCGTAAACCGGGAAGTACTGTGGATCATCTTCGAGATCATTCCAAGTTGAAGGTTCGATAGACCCCATGTTAGTTCCAGCGATGTGAACATAATCTTCGTCTTCTCCATCTCCGGGTTGACCATCTCCCCAATTACGATATATGAACGGCGTCCCATCATGCCATCGGTATACACCTTCGTCGTCAGCATCACTTAGACCAATCCAAATATGTCTGGTTGTATCATTGTGAGCTGCAAATGTATTGAATATCCAATTGTCTTCTATTTCGTCGTTGATGGTAACTAAAAACCCACCGAGACCTCTTGCAGCACTTGCCGCCTCAGTCCACGATGATGCAGAAAGCAAGTGGTATGTGTGGTTATTATTCGGGTTGACCAATGTCGAGATGACTTCAATTTCCTCTGATTCTTGGGCCGAGGATATTGTTGTAATAGGCGTGAATGCGACAAGAAAAATCAATCCGGTCAACACAAATGCTTTTTTGTGCATGATTTTCGTATCTATCACATCTTATTAAAACTAATACAATAAATTTGGTAATGAATTAGATGCATTTCAACTATGAGCTTCTATTTTCTTTTTTTCCCGCCAATTCTCAATTCAGTCTTTAGCGGCATTTGATGTTCCCATGCAAATTCTTTGACAACTCTCCAACCTTTTTCTGAACCTTCATAATCAGTGACGTCAATGATTTTATCTCTAGTATTTGCTTTAAATGCAGCAACAGGCTCTGCATTTCTAAACACTAAATATGCGCTTCCAAAGCCAAATCGTTGTTTTAGAACTTCGGAGAAGTATGGCGCAATTGGATCTGATGGAGGTATTACAAAGTCACGAATTGGCGGCACGTTCTTTGCATCATCCAACAGATCTTTTCTACCCCAGCAAACCTCATGCAAATCTTGAATTAAAAATCCCTTGATTAATGTTGAATCTTCTTCAAACTCAGTCAATATTGCTTTGAGTTCCTCAGGTTTGAATGGTGTGCCTGCAAGTCGAATAAATTGTTTGAGGGTTATAACTGGATAGTCTGAAACCAATCTTCTGAGGTATTCTCTGCGCAGAATTATTGGATCAAGTCCCTTTCTAGGTGCGACGGATCTAAAACCTCCCCTGTAATCTTGTACCATGTGTCCACTACGCAAAAGCGGTTGAATCAATTTTCTAAATTCAGATCTCTTGAGTCCGTGCCTTTCCATGAACAAATTTGGATCACTGTTTGTTTCGAAGAAGTCTAATATGTCAACTAAATCTTCATCCGCTTCTTGTCCTCTGATTGCCAATAGAGTTGAGAAGTGGTCATATGAAGCCCAAACTTGATGTCCCCGCAGATTTATTCCTTGATGTAGTCTATGAGCACTGGCCATGTTCTTCAGACTTACCCGGTAAACCTCTGACCTACCTCTCAAACCAAAGTCATCTCGAATCTCTTGCACACTTCCTAGGGCATCAATCTCATTCTCCAGTCGTGATGCTTGATGTAAGTGGTGTCTATGGAATAGTGCGCGCTCTGCAATCTCTCTAGGTTGGGGGTCTACAATACCCCCTCGAATCATTCTTTCACCAGCAAGTTTGAAACCTATGTTTTCCAATGCTATTCGGAAGTTATCTTCTAATTCTTTTACCGGCACTCCATTAAATTGTGACAATACAGCAACGTCAACGAGTTGATCTGAGTGATTATCTAGTAATTTTTCAAACGCTTCGCAGAACTCATCTAGATATGCGTAGGGTATGTGTATGTCCTTAATTTCCAGATAATCATTAATTTTGAACATCAATACTTTACCGACCGGGTCTACGCCTTTGAAGACAGGAAGATACCAACCTCTATCTAGAACAGATCTGACCTCCCAAATGAATCTTGAAACATATGGATCTGATTGTGTTAGAATTCGAAGTGACCTGTCCTCTCTTTTGGGAGAATTTAGAGCTGGCAAATCATCAGGGACAATATAGAATGCTTCAGGTTCGGGGACCAGAGCCATAATCTTCTTGACTCTACCACTATTTTCCATATTCTTAAGCGCCAGTGCCAATTCTTCAACACTTCTTGAAACATAATAACGCAGTGTAAATGCCTTGACTGGGCCCATTCTTTTTATCACTTCCACTAAAGAATCTTCAAAATTCATTGGCTCATATTTGTCCTTTACTCGGTGAAATAAGGATAATCTTCGACGTCGGCCACTCACATCTTCAAATTGTTTGACTAGGCATAGTTGTCTCTCAAGGTTGCTGATTGCGTTTTTCAGGTCACGCTGAAGGGATTTGTGCTCATCACCTTTAGGGAAATCAGCCAGAATTTCCTGACGTGTTAGGTTATCACCTACTGGTATCTTCTCCAACACCAACTTTTCCATTTCACCGAGCCACGGCTCAGGTTTGAGACCAAGAAGCATCGGTATGTTTTCTTTTGTAGTGTAACCTATACGGTTGTGTAATAGTCTACCCATAACTACATCAGAATCTAACTGTAAGTCCTTCCAATCTGCATACCTGAAACCATCCACTCTATACATCATTTCTTGCTGTTTTTGGAACAAAATATGCTGATTAAAGGCAGTAAACCCATCAGGATAACTTGAGAATGATTTCTCCATTACAAGATTTTGTACTCTTCGATAGCCTACAACATCCTCTTCACCACCTGTAATCTTATGCTCATCAACTTTCAGTATATATTCAGCGTCATTGGTTTGGCGGAAAAACCCGACCGAAATCACGTTGCGCATCTCTAATTCATTCAATATTGAATCTATTTGCCCCTGCGGGAATGGTAATCGTTTTGCAAAGTTTTCACCCAACATCGGTCCTTCGGATCCTAACATTTCGATGATTTTGACCCTCAGTGCCTCGTGAGGGTCGGATATTGTCATTTCATTCCATGCAGTTGGCTCAATTCCGTTGAATTCAGTTGCAATTTGGAATGTAATTCCCTTTGTGTACAAGTCACGGACATCACTAACATCCTTCCCGCCAGCCATGGAAATACAACCCAATGTTCCATGAATTTCGGCCATGTAGCTGGTGAACCATTTATCATCCAGGCTCTTTTCTCCAGTGTTCCTGATTTTGGTAATCTTGCCTTCTGCAGCAAGTTCAACTACCCATTTCTCAATAGTATTGTGTTCTATGCCAGAGAGTTTTTCTTTGTATAGTGGATTTTCCCATTTCCTGTCAAGTCCTCCGCCTCTAGACATGATGTTGAGCAGTTCACCAGCAGATTTTGGCGTAGGAACCTTTGACGAATAATATTGGTCAATCTGTTCTTCCGTAAGGTCTGTCGCTAGTGACCTATTTCCAAGCAATCTTTTGAGAATCTCAGGATCGATGTCCTTTACTAAGAAAGCACGTGTTTTCATTGAAAGCAAGTCTTCGAATGTGCTCATGTAGAGACTCATTCCCAGTCTTGAAGGGACTGGGACTTTTGTGTGAACTATTCGGGCATCCTCATTATTTATGGATTCTAAAAACTCATTCAAAGATATTACATCAATATCGCTGAACATGATTTCTGCCTTCGCTTCTTTGATTAGTAAAGAATCTTCTAAAGATCTATGCCTTTGTAAGAGGGCATCGGCCTTTTGTTGGAATTGCTGAGGGCTAACTTCATCAGCGCCAATTCGTTTTGGAATTATAAGTGATCTACCCGCTACCTCTCTAAATCTCTTAGCGAAAATTTGAGTAGAAACTATGTATCTTTCTAGGATTTCGACGTGATTATTTGATTTGAATGATTCATACATAGAACCAGGATTGACTTCCTTACTGGTTTTAATCAACAGTCCATTTTCGTCAAATGACAACTCCAATACTGCTATTCCATCTTGTTCTGCAATACCTGCCATGAAATATCCTAGCGCTGTGTTAAATCCCCGGCCTCTGCATGAAGTTATTAGATAGGTTGGCATTCCTCCTGAAACAATCTCTTCAATAATCAGCCGGTTTGGGTCTGGAACCTGAAATGAATCTAGCGTATGTTCTTCTAAATGTCTAGCGATTGTGTTTGACACAATTTCACTCAAACCATATGCATCCCGTAATATGAGTCGTGGATCTGCTTCTCTTCTTAACGCATTAACACTATTCCCTATTAAGTCGAGTAGAGCTCGAGATAATTCCCTTGATCTGCTTCGTGCTTCTCCGCTCCATGAAGGCACGGTTGGTCTATATCCCGTTACAGAGTTTACGTTAACTCTAGTCCCTTGAATATTCGTAACTCTGTAAGTAGATCCTCCCAGCAATATAACATCACCACTGCGTAAATTTGCAACGAATGAAGATGAAAGCTGTCCTAATATGCTACCTTCAGCATTGAAAACAAGATATGAGTTGTCTGGAGCGATAGTTCCTATATTGGTATAATATATCATGCGAGAATAGCCACGTTTTCCATATAGGTTTTCTTCCCAATCAATCCAAACTCTTCTCTCCTCTTCTAGCATATCAAGAACTTCAATGAAGTCATCATATCCTAGGTTTCGGTATGACCAGGTGCTTGTCACGACTTCGAACGCTTCATCAATATCCCTCTCATTTATTATCACAAGACCAATCAAGAATTGTGCAAGGACGTCTAAACAATTTTGTGGAAAATCAAGATTATCCATATCTCCTGTTTGTATTGCAGCTTGCAGTGCAGCCAACTCGATTAAGTCATCAACGCTAGTTGGCAAGAACCTCGCCCTTGGTATTCCTCCGACTTGGTGCCCTGCACGGCCGATTCTTTGCAGTGCGGTTGCTATGTCTCCAGGGGAGCCTACCTGAACTACCATATCTACAGATCCTATGTCGATTCCCATTTCAAGGGACGATGATGTAACAACCGCTCTAAGTTGCCCTAGTTTCAATTTTCTTTCGACCTCAAGACGTATTCTTTTGTCCATCGAACCATGATGTCCTTCCACAAGGTTACCTAGATAGGGTCGCAAACGCTGAACCAATGTCTCAGTCATTTTACGCGTGTTTGCAAAAACCAGAGTTGTGTTGTGAGCTGATATTAAATCAGCAATCATTTCAACATTCATTTCCAGAACCTTCATTACAGATAGGTCACTAAATTTATTCGAGCATAATAGTATATCCAAATCTAGTTCTCTGGCTCCACTTATCTTTGCGATTTTTACACTTTGCGTATCCTCTCTTGATTCTCTGTCGTCACTCGCCACCAAGTATTGAGCAACAGTTTCAAGCGGTTCCATTGTCGCAGAAATTCCAATTCGTTGAACTGGCCTCTCTAATATTGTATCAAGTAATGAAACAGTCAAAGCGAGATGGACACCTCTTTTAGTCGGGACCAATGAGTGCATTTCATCAATAATTATCCATTCTACATTAGAAACAATTGGCTGGAATCTAGGCGAAGATATTGCTATTGCCATACTCTCCGGAGTGGTAATCAAAATGTGAGGTGGCTTCCTTAGCATCTTCTGCCTTTCGGATTGTGGAGTATCTCCAGTTCTCAAGCCAACTCTAATCTTGTTTTGCGCTCTGTCTGGCAAATACTTCTTTTCGATTTCTGACAGTGGATCAATAAGGTTCTTTTGTATATCGTTAGCTAATGCCTTTATCGGTGAGATGTATAAACAGTAAACCCTATCCTCTAATTTTCCAGTCATTGCATCTCTGATTAACTTGTCAATAACGCTTAGGAATGCAGTAAGTGTCTTACCTGAACCAGTAGGTGAGCAAAGTAACAAATGATCGCCATTCATTATTGATGGAATCGCTAATTTTTGTGGCCTTGTGAAGTCAGGGAATTTGTCTTTAAACCAGTTTCGTACGGGCTGTGATAACTTACTCAACAGAACCTCAGTAGTGTCAGGTTCTTCTAAGTATGATATCATAGCCATTATATCAACTCTTTATGCGTGGTCCTACACCGTTCGTAAAGAGGTCATATATGTTTTGTTTTTTAAATTAAACAAAAATCACACTTAATCTACCTAAAATCACAATACTGCGTTCGATTTAATAAAAAATTCACAAAAAATTATTTTTATTTATTATTTATATTCATAAATCAAATATTTTCAAATCTTATACAGTTGTTATCATTTACTTCCTACACTACGGCATACCATGGAGGAGTTCTCAACTGACCGTTTAGCAAGGCTCACAGGCATGCTAAAACGCCGGGGACTACTACTGCCGGCATTTGAGATACACGGCGGAGTTGCTGGTTTTTATGACTACGGACCAGTAGGTGGAAGAATACGCAACCAAGTAAATCAAGCATGGCTGAGTCATTGGTTAAGTTTGGGTAATGTAGTCGAAATTTCAAGTCCAACAGTAACTCCCTATCCTGTTCTGGAGGCAAGTGGACATGTAGGTGAGTTCACCGATTTCCTAGTCGAATGCAAAAAATGCTCCGAGGCAAGCAGAGCAGATCACCTTATAGAGAGTGATTATCCGAATGCAGATTCCTTTACTAAAGAGGAATTAAGTAAAAAAATTTCTGAGTTAATGCCAATTTGTCCAGCTTGCGGAGTATCTGATTGGGGGGAAATTTCCTCTCAAAACTTAATGTTCTCAACAAGAATAGGCAACGCAGATTCTGCAAGAGAAGGATTCTTACGCCCCGAGACAGCACAAGGAATGTTTACTTCATTCACATCTATTTACAGACATTTTCGAGAGCGGCTTCCATTTGGGGCAGTTCAAATCGGGAAAGGATATCGAAATGAAATCAGTCCTCGCCAAGGTATGATTAGACTTAGGGAATTCAATATGGCCGAGTTAGAATATTTCATCGATCCAGAAATCGAGTATAATCACAATCTCGACCAATGGAAAGATTCGCTTACTTTGATTTCTGAAAACGAGGGAGAAATGCGAGTTACATTATCCAAAGCTGTCGAGGCAGGTGTAATACGGCATTCAACAGTTGGATACTTCATGGGTATCACATTTGATTTTGTAACAAGTATCGGCATCAATCCTGAATTAATCAGATTTAGACAGCATGAATCGAATGAGATGGCACATTATGCTGTTGATTGCTGGGATTTAGAAATAATGGGATCATTCGGTTGGATAGAATGTGTAGGTATTGCTCACAGGGGATGCTACGACTTGGAAGCTCATGAGATGGCCACAGGTCAGCGCTTGCGAGCATGGCGGACATTCGAGACTCCTAAAATCGTTGAAATCGACGGTTGGACTATCGATGGGTCTACGGTCGGTCCTGAATTCAAGAATTTTGCTGGGAAAATAAAGAATGCAGTGGAGAAGTTACCACCAGATTCGATATTTCCGATGTCTTTAGAAATTGACGATGATGAAGTTAATATTGAGCCCCGACACGTGAAAAAATTACAGCGTCAAGAGAAAATTAGCGGTGAGTGGTTTATCCCACATGTTGTAGAGCCTGCGTTCGGAATTGACCGCCTAATATGGCATTCGATCGACCATTCTTATCGAGAAATCATAAAATCTGGAGAGGCCTATACAATACTCTCATTACCGAAATCAATATCTCCAATAGATGTCACTGTGTTACCATTGTTTGAAAAGGATGGAATTGATGAACTTGCAAGAAAAATTCATGAAAATTTGTGTAAGAGAGATAGGGTTTTGTCAAATTATGATGGGAGCGGATCAATTGGTCGAAGGTATGCACGTTCCGATGAAATAGGCGTCCCATATTGCATAACGGTAGATTATGAGTCTCTTGAAAATCATACTGTAACCGTTAGAGAGCGCGATACTGGCAAACAAGAACGAGTAAAAATTGATGAATTGAACTTTAATTAATCTCAAGGTTCAAGTGAGTCCCTTTGCTGTAGAGGGATATGGAGGTCAGTGATTGGACAGAACGTCACAGACCGAAAAGCGAAAGAGAACTTGAAGGGAATGAGGGACAGAGAAACAAAATACGCTCATGGTTGAAGGAATGGGAGACTGATAAACCAAAGAAGCCGGGGCTATTGCTAATAGGACCACCCGGTGTTGGTAAGACAAGTATTGCTAGAGCGATAGCTGCTGATATGGGGTGGCAGGTGATCGAATTAAATGCTAGCGATTCACGCAACGCAGGCGCCATAAGAAAAGCAGCTACTCACGCATCAATGCACACAACACTATTTTCAACAAACCCCGGGAAATCTAATCGTACTCTGATATTACTTGATGAGGTAGACCACTTGAGTGGTGGATTGCGTGAGGTCTCAGAAAAGAGAGTCTCATCGATTCTGCTCGGTGATGACATTGAAAAAGGTAATTCACTAAAGGGTGATAGTGGTGGAAAGGCAGAATTAATCAATCTTCTTTCGAAAACAAAACAACCAGTAATTTTGGCTTGCAATGATGAAATGGGATTGTGGGGTAGGACCTCATCGAGTTGGAGAACAGCTCGAGATAGGTTTAGTAAGCACTTAGTTACAATTAGGTTTGAAAGAGCATCCAATGATGCAATTCGTAGAGTTGCAATGAGGGTTTTGAAAGAAGAAGGTTACACTGCCGATCCTGGTGCATTAAATGAGCTGGTAGAAAAAAACCCAGGGGACCTTAGAGCACTCATCAAAGACATACAAGTTATGTGTAACCTAGTTGATTCAAATATTACAGAAGAGCTTGTAAAGTCAACACACGCAACTGGAACAAGAGATACAACAGTAGAGATATTTCCGGGACTGGATAAACTATACCGATCAAGAACAGCTACTAAAGCGATAACAACCATGAGATCTCTTGACAAAAGTCCAGATGATATGGTGGCTTGGATATCATGGAATAATGGAGTCATATTTACTGAGAAGGAGGCAGTTAAACGCGGTGCAAAATCGCTATCGATTGCAGATCGACTGTTAACTAGTAGATTTCGTAATACAGCCCACAGATCTTGGTATTGGGCATCTAATTTATCTGGTCTATCAGCAAGTGTAACTCCTTCAAAAGCTATTGAAGGAAGAATATTTTGTTCTTATCCGGCTTTTTTAAGGAGGGAATCTGCATGGGTTCGAAAATCGATTATAACAAGGCTAGCAAAAACCTGCGGGTGCTCTCAAAAAGTGGCCAGAGAGGAATTATTACCTTCCCTAGTAGCAGTAAGCACAGAAAATGAGGATGATTTTTCACTTTCAATCGCTCTAGGATTAAGTCCCGAAGAGCACGTCGCTATTTGTGGTCTAAAGTCAAATTACAGTACTACAAAGGAACTCATGGAAAAATATGCAGTAGAACTTGAAAAGAATAGTAAGGTCATTGACACTAATCATGAGGGAAACCTTGCGGATGATTCTGAAGAAACTGTGACAGAAAAGCCAGATGATGCTCAAAAGACTTTATTCTAGTCATCTTTCTCTGTTGAGCGATCTTCCATTTTTTCAAATAATTCTCTAATTAGTTTGACAGAGGCTCGATCAGGAGCCTCCCTTTCTTCTCGAGTCCATGTTCTAGGATGTAAAAGCAGAAGAGCAGTCATGAGTTCTAATCGACCAAACCACATCAATATTGATGTTATTACAAGGGAAGGTGCACCAAGAGATGCCCAAGTATTAGATGGCCCATAATCTCCCAGAGTAGGCCCTGTGTTTCCTAAAGAAGACGCTACAACAGCAATGATTGATTCAAAATCTGAATTGGGCATTGTTACAGCGAGAATTAAACAAGATAATGCAAAGATACCCGTCCAAACGAATAGCATACCAACAACTAAACCTAACCTATCGCTTTCAACCACTTCATTATTCATTCGTATTCTAAATATCCTCTTTGGTTGAGCGATCCTTCCTATTTCTCTCCACGCTACTTTCAAAGCTAATTTAACCCTCATTAGTTTGAGTCCGCCACTGGTTGAACCAGCACATGCCCCAACAATCATTAGTAAAAACAAGAAAACATGAGTTACTACCGGCCATAACATATAATCCGTGGTTGTATAACCAGTTGACGTTCCAATGGACACAACTGTAAATAGCGAGTCAAAAAATCCTTCACTGAATGAATCACCTTGCGAGATTAATGCGAAAAATACGAATGCAGTTGTTGTGATAATGACGAGAACATAACTCCTTCCTTCCTGGTCTGAAAATACCTTGTCCCACTGCTTTTCCCATGCTAACCAAATCAATGTGAAATTAACTCCGGCAAGGAACATAAAGCATATTATAATCGCTTCAACAACAAAACTATCATAGTAACCTATCGATTGATCATGTGTTGAAAATCCACCAGATGGCATTGTTGTTAAACCATGGTTGAACGCATCAAATGGGCTCAAATTTCCTATTGTTCCAAGCAGCAAAATTTCCAGAGCAGTCAAGACGATGTATATCGACCACAACGCAACGGCAGTTTCCTGAAGTTTTGGGCGCAATTTGGATAGAGAAGGTCCAGTTAACTCAGCTCTTGCCAAAGCCATACCTCCACCTAAAACTCTTGACAGGAGCATTAATCCAAGCATAATGATACCCATCCCGCCAAGCCACTGAGTTAGCGATCTCCATACGAGAATACCTTTGGGTTGAGCATTGATACAGTCAGGTGTCCCCCCGTCACAATAAGGGCTAGTAGACATTTCAATTACTGTGGCACCGGTTGTTGTAAAGCCAGACATTGCTTCAAACCAAGAGTTAACGAATCCTCTGGCGATATCCATCATACTAGAACCATCTGTAAACGGACCGTGAAAAACTCCACCTAACCAAAACGGAAAACTCCCAACAAAAACAGCAACAGGCCAAGCAAGGGCGACAGCAGCAAACGCTTCTCTATCTCGCAATCTTTCAGTTGTGTCGGACCTAACTCCAAATGTCAATAATCCCAAGCCAATTAATCCGGAAAATAAAATTGGCAATAAGAATGATTTTCCCGCAATTTGGAAGTCGTCTAGCCACCATGTAACTAGGAAACTGAAGGCTAGTGGAACTAACATTGCAACCATTGTCCATCCAACAATGAGAGCTAGAACATCTCTTCGCATTAATCACACCTTGAATTTCTTTTCGAGGTCATCAACCCTATCTGGTGGCAAGAATATTGTTAGCCGATCACCTTCAAGTAACGTTTTCTGGGGTGAGGGTCGCATTGTTTCCCACTCATTATGTATATTTTGTCTTTGAATAAATGCCACTTTACAATAATCCGGTAAACCCGCATTTTCAATTGTATCACCTGCAAATTTGTTCTCGGATTTTATCGGAAGACAGATTCCTACTACGTCGGGAACTGTGGATAATACAGCATATGGGCCCGGTAATTCGGTGTGAATTCTTGCAAGTATCGTATCGATTGCAACTCTTTTTCTGTCTACTGAAAATGTGATTCCCATTCTCCTTACCACATTTACAAGATCTGCATCATACAAAATAAGTCCAGTCCGCTCGACACCCATATCGCTGGCCAGCAGAGCAGCAGCAATCGATGCATTATCATCATCCAGAGCGGAAATTGCTATGTCATGCGATGATATCTCAATTTCTGACAATAAGCCCTTATCTAGATGATCACCGTGTATAATCTCTATTCCTTTTCTACTACCAATCTCTGAACCTGCTAGATTGTTTGCTTTTTCTAAATCTCTTTCGACAACCGTAACGCTACCATCAGCGTCAAGCCATGCCTTTGCTAATCTGACACCTATTAATCCAGCTCCAAAGATAATTACTTTTGGTTTATCTGGAAAATCAACTGCTTCGTGTCCAAATATTCGTAATATACGATTGAAGGATGCCTCTCCAGCAGTTGCAATTGCTACTCTATCGTTCGGAAGTATTTGGTCATCTGCTGTTGGAACCTTTCCTAACATACCATCTCTCTTGAGACCGACAATTAGGGGCATACCTCCTTCAACTTTTTCACCAGAATCTCTTAATGTTCTATGAACAACACCACCTGCTTCGGATTTTACATTTAGTTCTACAATAAATGCATCTGCTTCAAATGGTATAACTTCTGTCAAAGATGAGGATTTCAGTCCTGACATTAACCGTTCTATAGCCCCGTCAACGGGATGAACTACATGATCAACACCAGCCCATTTTGCTAATTTACCGGACTCGTATTCTTTTACAAATATTGGATTTCTTACACGGCATATTGTCATTAATTCTCCATCACCCTTTGTTCTTTCTTTGTGAACATGTTTAGCTAAAGCACACGACAAAATGTTTCTTTCGTCAGAATTTGTTGCAGCAACATATACCTGAGCAGATTCAATACCTGCTTCAATAAATTTTCCACGTTGAGTTATATCACCATGAATTACTAATATGTCCATACCTTGAGAATTCTTTACAGCTCTAGCGCTACTATCGACTAATACAACATCCTTGTCCTCACTGCGCAATGCCTTAGCTAAGCC
>CEUV01151254.1_pt1 | contig 15128 bp, 14 predicted proteins | sample 356401 | NCBI WGS metagenome assembly CEUV01 (sample SAMEA2622710, study PRJEB7988) | marine metagenome | isolation source: saline water (ENVO:00002010), including
AACACGTGGTTGTTTGAGACATTCGCCTCGTGGGACAATCAATCCCGCCATCTGTGGACCGGACTTTCAGACCACGCAGAGGAAGGTCAGTACCGCTGGCATGACGGAACCCCGTTCCTGTACCGTGCTTGGGGTGAGGACCAACCTTCGGAAGGCGGTGACGAAGACTTTGTTCACATCGCCAGCACCAACATGGGAAACATTGACCCAGGCTTGTGGAACGATCTTGAAAACGACCCGCAGTATTTCCCTGTTTACGGCGTGGTTGAACTTGGTCCGGGTGCCGATTATGCCCTGCGCTTCGACGGGCAAAGCGACCATGTCGTGTTTGAACACGACAACGCCTTGGACATGACCGACCAAACCCATCTTGAACTCTCAGCGTGGGTTCACCCGTACAGTGTCGAAGGAAACCAATTCGTCATGATGAAAGGTGATTACGGCTGGGGGCTTTACCTCAACGATGGTCATGTCGCCTTCGCATCTGAATACAGCCTGTCTCGCCATCCGACCTCCAACGGGACGGTGGCCGTCGACACGTGGTCGTTCATTCAAGTCCTTGCCGTTGCCGGTGAGGGCTACACCTTCTTCATCAACGGCGAGGAAGCAGGCGTTGTCCTCGACGAAGATGCTTCCATTCCGCTTGGTGATTTTGGCTCAAACGATTGCTATGAGAACGAACTCGCTTGCGATGAACTCTACATCGCTCGGATGGGCGCAGGTTGTGACTGCAATCATTTCGAGGGTGTCCTCGACAACATGACGGTTCGTTCGGGAATGGACGAGAGCAGCATGGAAACGCGACTCCATCTTGATTTCCCGGAGGGTGAAGGCGGACAAACCGCCGATGCCTCCGATGAGCGAACGGGCTTCATTGAAGGTGCTGATTGGGTCATGCCCGACGGAAGCATTGTTGCTCAAGCCGTTGAGTTGTTCATCGGTGATGGCTTTGAACTTGAATTTGCAGGGGAGGGCGATACCCTCCTGTTCTTTGTTGAAATTGAGGAATACACTCGGTCGCTTTACTGGTATTCCTACTCACTCAAATATGTGGACTTCGAAGAGATGACTGAATACACCGTCTACGCTCAATCGAATGAAATTCCTGACGAGTGGAACCACGACACCGAATCCTTTGGCGAGTTCGGATTCCTCTACGAAGCATGGTCGTGGCCTGCCGAGGGCGTGATGTGGTTCACGATGGTGCTGCACAGCGATGTTGAGGATCTCTACATCGAATTGGATGCTGACATCGCAGACCCACCCCCTACGCTTGACGACATGACGGAACTCAAGGAGAGCATTCCTGTTACCAATCAAGAAGTCACTTGGGATTCCTTCACGAGCGGGGACTTCAATGCGAATTACTACTACGTGAACGTCACCGAACCGCTGGCTGATTTGCGCATCAAAACCTACAGCGGCCGGGGCAACGTGAACATTGGTATTTCCTACTACAGTCCACCAACGCCCGAGGATTTCTGGTGGGGTGAACCCGGGTTTGAAGAGGACGGCAACGAAGGGAAGGAAACCACTGTGGAGATGGAAGCGTGGTCCACCGGCCCTGGTAACGATGAAGAAGTGCACCTCTTCGATGTTGAGCCAGGCCTGTACTACATCACGGCTTACAGTTTCCGAGAAGCCCGTGGATTCACCATCGTGGCAGATTTCGTTTATCCACCGGAGAACGTGGATCCCGATGACGCCATCACGCTCACACCCGGTGTTGAGTACGGCTTGCTGAGCGGCTACGACGGCCTGAATCAATACTTCAAGGTCGAAGTTCCCCAAGACACCGAGCGCTTGGTCGTCGAGCTCAACGACGGTGCTGGCGAAGCCTCCTTGTTCATGCGACTTGACCAAGCCCCCACCTCCGGAACGTATGATCATCACTCCACAGCCGATGGCGCCAACGACCGCATCGCTTTCAACGACCCTACGCCCGGTTGGTGGTACATTCTTCTCACCTCGGAGTCGGCCTTCACAGGTGTGAACATCGTGGCCGAATTTGCCGACCGCTACGTATGGGATTACGACGGCACGCCCATCGAACTCTTTGACGACGAACCCCTTGACGGCATCGCCGTTGGAAAGGGAGGCGACATCAACTTCTACGCCGTCCTTGAAGAGCCTGGCAACATGTTCTGGTTGGAAACCTACGGTGGTTCGGGCGACATCATGCTCACCATTGAAGGCATGCAATACGAGATTGAGTTCACCGACGGTGGAGGTCGGCCAGGCACTGGCTTTGGTTTTGAAACCGTACCTCGAGAGGTCGAATTGACGAGTGGGAAAGACGGTACGAACCACCAGGTGAGTTTGGAATTCCCGTTGAACGGTCGCTTTGACATCACCATGACAGGACTTTCCGACGCCGAGGAAATTTCAATCGTCGTCCGCTGGGATGAAAGCGACTTCCCGGTCGACCCCATTGAGCCCATTGAGCCCGTTGATCCGAGTGAGGTTCTGACCTGCCAGGAGCGTGCCGAGGATGCGTTCACCGAGGCAGACGTGAACGGCGACGGCCTTGTTGATGGTCGAGAATTGATGCAGGCCGACGTCGAGGAGGATGATGTTTCAGACATTGATCTCAACGACGACGGGACGCTGGAATACCGAGAAGTGCTCCAGGCTTTCTGTACCTGTGATGTTGAACTGAACGATGCCTTTGATGACCTGAGCGGTGGTGGCGACTCGATCCCCTACACGGTTTTGGTCAACCATGATTGGGTCAACATCTACGATTTCAAATCCGTCAGCTTGGACAAGGACGATGCCCTCTCCAACGAGGAACTTGACCTGTTGATGGTGTTGTGTGAAACCACGTTTGACGCTTTTGACGGTGATGGCGACGGTGTGCCTGACGAACAGGATGCTTTCCCCGAAGATCCGACCGAAACCAAGGACACAGACGGCGACGGCGTGGGCGACAACTCAGACATTGTGGCCAGCGTCTCAAACGACATCATCTACGCCTCAGCCGGCATGGTCTTCCTCATTCTCGCTGGGTTGCTGGTTGGTTTCCTTCGCACCACCCGCACCCCAACTGAAGACGGGATGTGGGACGGACAGGATGCCATGAGCGAGGCGGCTTTCGGCGATGGCGAGAACAGCAACAACCTGTACCGAAAGGAAGCCGTCGCACTTCCAGACACATCGTATGCTGTTGAATCCTCCTTTGAACCATCTGGGTTGACCAACGAATCAACCAACTTGGTTGAATCACTGCTGGAGACGCCCTCCATGCAGGCGCCCTCTCCAGAGTTGATGGGCATGATGCTGGACGGTGTTGAGACCATCGAATTCCCAACGGGCAGCAGCCAAATATGGATTCGGCCAACGCCAGAGAGCCCGTGGCAACCAAAGCCTTGAGGTCAGAAGACATCATACGGGTGGAGCATGAGGGCGTTGTGCCCCTGTAGTGTAGTGGATATCACCCCGGCCTCCGGAGCCAGGAACCCGCGTTCGAATCGCGGCAGGGGCGCTCAATCCTCAACAAAGCCGTCCCAACGACGCATGTAGTCGATGAAGGTAGGACTCAAGGCAGCCGTTTCCAAATGGTTGAAGCTAAACGGTGGGCGCAACGGCTCGGGGACGTCATTGGCGAGGTAGTGCGGCCAGTCAGGATGGCCGATCCCCGCTCGCCCTACACCGATGAAATCGCCACCTTGTTCCACCGCCATTCCTGCTTCCTCGGCGCTCCACACACCGCCGGTGGTGATGAGAGGGAGATGCTCGGGAAGGTTCTCTCGAAACACCGTGGTGTAGTGCATTTCCTGTCCTTGATGAACGCCCATGGCTTGAATGTCCCAGCACGAGACATGAATGAAATCGAGCTCCATGGATGAGCATAGACGGAGTGTTTCGAGGGAATCCTCCAGGTTCATGCCGCAGGCCTTGAGTTCAGGGGATAGACGCACACCAACCAGGAAGTTCGGACCCGTTTGTCGTCGGACTTCCGATATGATTTCAGCGAGGAGTTGCGTTCGCTTTTGTTGAGAACCGCCCCATGCATCGGTCCTGCGATTTGTTCCTGCACCGAGAAATTGAGCGATAAGGTAGCCATGGGCCCCGTGGAGTTCAACCCCTTGAAATCCGGCTAGCTCACAACGCCGTGCCGCTGCTCCAAATCCATCGATCACCTCTCGGACATCCTGCTCGCTCATCGCTCGACTCGTACCGAGGTCGCGTCCCAATTCGTTGACGGAGGCCGACCTTGGTTGCAACCCCGTCAAGGCCTCAGGCGCCCGCATACCGCCGTGAAACAACTGGGCGAGACCGATGGCACCGTGTCGGGTGATGGCGTTGGCCATGGCTGCCAACCCATCGATGTGATGGTCGGACCAGGTCCCGAATTCACCCTCCCAGCCTTGTCCGTGCTCCAGTACGTGGGTGGCAGCGGTGGTGATGATGCCAAATCCACCGATGCTTCTGGCTTCAAGCCAGTTGATTTCATCCGCTGAGACGGTGCCGTCGGCGTGGCTTTGTTTGTTGGTCATCGCCGCGAGCACCGTCCGATTTCGAACGGTGATGCCGCCCCTCGCAAAGGTGTAGGGGGCGAGAGCGGGGTGCATGAGGGCAGGTCTCGCCTGACCATCATCATCCTTTCTCACCACAGGTCTCATGAATTCAGATGGGTTAGCGATGTTGTCGCAGACGTGATCTAGTGGTTATGATGGGAGGTTCCCAACCTCTCCACCCGGGTTCGACTCCCGGCGTCTGCATTGTCTAACGCCGTTTTTTGGGTTCTGTGCCCGTCAAGGCCAGGATGTTTCTGTGCATGCTCGGCAGCATCTCAAACATGATCAGCGCCAGCAAAAACATGGCAAACAAACTCACGAAACGTGCGACATAACTGTGGCCAAATTCAAAGACACTCAAGCCCCAAAATGTCCATTCCGTGTAGGTCATGTGCATCCAAATCAGACCTGCATTTCGGAACAGGTTGAGCACGTGGATGGTGGGCAGAATCAGCAGCAAGGCTCGTGCTCGCTTTTTCCATGAGAGGTCCAAGACGGCGATGGCTCCGATGAAGAGCACCATCGATTGGATGGCCGTGCAGGCGAGAACGAAATTTATGCCAATGGCTTCACCGTTGGCGAGCAGAAGTTCGGATTGGAAGGCGTATTCGCCGGTGAAATCGGTTGCAAACCATCGGTTTCCATCCCAATCCTCCCAGGCAACCCGTCCGCTGGTGTCGTTGACCCAGGTGGTACCGATTTGGATGTCTGTTCCCGTTGCGAAGCCAAGGAACATGGCTGACTGCGACGCCACGAACCAAATGGCGAGGACGCTGAGGTAGGGCACGTAAGCGATCAGCAGGTAGGGTCCTCCAGCAAATGCCACCGTCCCCCTGGCCCACACAATGGCCTCTTTTTTTCGCCCCTCAGCCTGTCCTTCCCACCATGCGGCCCAACAGCTCAACGGCAGCGTCATTGCAGCCATGACTGTCAGGATGGGGTCGTCATGGTCCATGTAGGTCCAGGCTTGCGTGAAAAAGTAAAACCCGACGAGGACCCAGCCAAGTTGGGTGAGGCGGAGAACATCACGTGCCTTCCACCACCACGAGGCAGCCAGCAACAACATGCCGATGGCTCCCAGCAGGGTGGCTGTCTCCTTCTCAACGAGCACGCTCCCACCCAGCAGGCCCGGGGGTATCAACCTGTTCAACGCAACAAAGGCCATGAGTTGGGTTGACAACCCCGCTGCATGGAGGGGCCTTACGTCCAGCGGACCGGGCCGCCACGGGAGGGTGTGCATGACCGCATGCCCATTGCGTTCTTGGACAGGGACGGCGTCATCAACAAGGGCAAGCCGGGGTACGTCAACGGACCGGAGGAAGTCCATTTGCTCGATGGGGCAGCCAAGGTGATTGGTGACCTCAACCGAGCAGGCTACCTCGTGTGTGTGGTCACCAACCAATCGCCAATTTCACGGGGTCTATGGGGGCCTGATACCTTGCAGTCCATCCACGAAGCCGTGCAAGCCTTGCTTCTTTCGGAGGATACCATGGCGCATATCGACCTGTTTTTGACATGCCCACATCGTTTTGAAGACCGCTGTCCCTGTCGAAAACCATCGCCGGGCATGCTCTTTTTGGGTCATCGTCTTCTGCGAGAAGAATCCGCATCTGATGTTGATTGGCGCCCTGTTCTTTGCCCCATTGAACATCCCGAAGTTGACTGGTGGGGAGCTTCCCCTTCGGCTCCTCATCCTTTGGACCTCATGGTTGGTGATCGACGGTCTGACATGGGTGCCGGATGGGCATTTGGTGCTCGGCTCTTTCGTGTTCATGCCGCCGTTGGTTTGCAGGCTGTGGGCTCGCGTTTGATCGACGAGGACGACCCGGGTGATGGGTTCCAACCTTAGGTGATGGCATGGGGTGGTTGGGACTCGACGATACGGACTCGTTGGCAGGCGGGTGTACCACCGAGGTGTTCGACACCTTGCTTCGCCATCTGCCGGTCGGTGCATCCACGGGGGTTCCTCGACTCGTGAGGCTCTGGCCGTTTGCACAGCGGCGAACGCGTGGAAATGCAGCCCTTGCGGTCGAGATTCATACAAACGACGTCGATGGCCTGCTCGGTCATTTGGACGCCTGGTGGACCGAACATCTCGCACCGCTTCGTGGGAGCATGGAGTCTTCGCTGGTTTCCGACCGTGATCAGTTTCCTGCCAGTCCCGGGATGGTTTGGTTTGACCTGCCACCCCCACCGTCGGTGTACTTTGATGCGGTACGGTCCCACGTTTCCATCGACAGCCTCCCTGAACCCGCCCGGGCTTGGGGAGGTCATGGGCGAATCGGAGCGACAGCGGCCGTAGCGTGGCCCGCTTTGGACTTCACGTGGGAAGCCATTGCCTGGCGGCTCGAGGGTGAAGACCATCGTCCCCGCCATGTGGATGATGCCTCTCTTGATGTGGTGGATGCGTGGCCCGATACCTTCCTGTCCCGAGACCCTCGTAAGGGGACAAGCCTCATTGCGCCTCGGGGAAAATCGCCTGTGTTGTTTGGTCTGCGAGCGACCTCGCGTGAAACAGCCGAACGTGGTTGCCAACGTTTGCTCGAGGGCAGTGGAACCGAACAGGTGGACCGATGGCGAGTGTTTCAGACCAATCAAGCCAGCGGCGACCATTTGGGTCCTGAATTGACCTTAACGGTTGAACGGGTTGAGGTTCATCCGACCCGTAAACACGCTACGGTGCTGTGCGGGGATGTCTCGGTCCGTGCCTACGCCGAAGGGGGTCCGATCAACGCTCTTGCTCGCTGGCTTATGCCTGGTGATGAAATCTCAGTCGCAGGCCTCACGGATGCCGACGGTCTGGTTCATGCGGAACGACTGAAAGTCGAGACATGGGTTCCTCGGGCCCGCCAGCGACCCTGTTGCCCCGAATGTGATGTTCGCCTAAAGAGCATGGGCACAAATCAGGGGCTTCGTTGTCCGAAGTGCAAGCTTCGCTCGGAGGACGCTTGGGTTGATGTTGAGGTCCATCCGCCCTACGCATCCTGGGTCGAACCTCCAGCCAGCGCCCGGCGTCATCTCGCCCGTCCATTGGCGTGGGATGAATCCCACTGAGCATGGGCCAATCTGCAAAACGATGAAGAACAACGCATCACAAGACACCGGCATGGAGCCGGAGACGCAGATGAACCTCGCCTATGCTGTTGCAGGGCTCACCTTGCTTGGAATGGTGTGGTTCATCACGCAGCGAGCCAAGTCAAACCGGTCGGCCATGTTGGCTTCCAATGCGCCGAAAGTTGCTGGCGACGACGAACTCGATGGTGGAGCACGAAACCCACAGCAATTTGACGAACCGGACGAGGATGCGCTTGAAGAAATGGCCAAACTCCTCGGCGAGGACGAAGGTTCAGCCGATGAAGCCTGAATCCTCGATGGTCAGCGATACACGGTCACCTGCTCGGTCAAGCACGCGTTGGGGGCCGTTTTTTCCACGCCACATTCGCCAAACGGTGAAGCCTTTTCCAACCATGGCCTCGGCACCCCTGGCAACGATGGGGTCATCGGAGGCTCCGCTGGCATCCACGCTTCCCTTCGAAATCAGGAGGACGGTGATGTGTTCGGGGCATTCATCGGCGACACGCTGAATGTGTTCGAGTCGGTCCGATGGAATTCGGCCACTTCCTGGGCACCAGTCGTCCATCACGACCAAGCCCACACTGGGCAAGGACGTGGCTGCCTCGAGGAGTGCATCGATGGCTCGGTCAAAACGTCCTCCAAAGTTCATGGCGTGAAATCGTGAGCTCTCGACCAGGGAAAGATGTTGAAAAAGTTGGGAAAACCGCGCGGGGTCTGGCATTTCAACCGAAGCCCACAGGACACGCTGGCCGCTGTTGATCACGTCAGCTGCAAGATGAAGACCGAGTGATGTCCCACCTGTGCTACCCTCAATCGCAAGGTGAATCCGTTCACCTGCCAAACCGAAGTCATACCGCTCCATGGGTGGGAGATAATGGCATCAGTGAATGAGGGTTGCGGCATCCCCACCTTCGCAAGGGCTATGACCCTCATCCTGCTCGTAGCGGCATGAGTGGCGAAGTCCGAGAGGGCGAGCGCATCCCGCGAAGGGAGCCTCCACAGTTTGAGGAAGCTGGAAGTTTTGCCGAAGCCATCACCCGAGACGGCCTCTTTGGCACCGCGCTTGATGACAAAAATCAGTATGGACCCGTTGCCATGATGGTGCTTCTTTTGATCGTGGCTGCCATCACCGGCACGGTGATTCGCCTCCTTGGCTGAATTCGTATTCTTGGCCAAAGAAGGACGGGAAACATCAAACACTCCGTCAGCAACTCTGCACCTCATGAGTGATGGTTCGGTCAATGTTGAGAGCAGAACCTCTTCACAAGACAAACGATGGACCATCATGGCGGCGTTGCTCGGAACCAACACGGCGCTGCTACTCTTTCAGGGGATTGAGCAGGCCAAATCACCGGACAATGTTCGTGAACTTGCGCTCGCCATCATTGCAGCGGCTTTGCCGTTTCAGGCCATCTATTTCCTGATCTATACCTTTGTCCTCGAACACGAACCACAACTCCCACCGGAACGAATGCGGAAACTCGACCTTGCATCTGCCCTGTGCCAGGTGGTCTCCTATGCCTCGCTGGGTGGTGTTGCGCTGATGTGGTACAACATGTCGTCATGGGTCGGCCTCTCGTTCGGCGTTTCGTCCATTTTTGCCATTGTGTTGATACGTAACGTGATGGCGCCGGTGGATGCGCTCAGTGAAGATGCCGGCACACCTCAAAACCCGCCCTCATGAACATGAGTGGGAAGGTTGATGAAGCGAACCGTATGCCTTGGAGCATGGCCTTTTGTCCACTTGATTATCGGTACGGTTGTGAGGATTTCAAACGTATTTGGTCCGAGCTCGGGCGACACGAGCGCCAACTGGAAGTGGAACGTGCCCTGATTTGGGCGCACTGGCAACTCGGTCGTGTGACGGAAGAAGACTACAATGCCGTGGCTGCGATTGCGAACCCTGAATCCGTCACCAAAGAACGCGTCAGCGAAATTGAAGCCGAAACTCGACACGACATCATGGCCTTGACCAAGGCCATGGCTGAGGCGGCTGGTGAGGCCGGCTGGTGCATTCATCTCGGCGCGACCTCCAACGATATCGTTGACACAGCCGTCGGCCTCCAGCTGCGCGACAGCATCGTCCTGCTGCGCAAGCAACTCTGTCACCTGATCGCTGTTTGTGCTGATGTGGCCGAGCGTGAGCGAGACACGGTGATGCTCGGCCGAACGCACGGTCAGGCTGCAGTCCCCATCACGTTCGGACTCAAGGCTGCGGTTTGGCTTGACGAACTTCGCCGCCAACTCATTCGACTCGACGAGGCTGCACCGCGTGTGGCCGTGGGCAAGTTCCTCGGGGCGGTTGGAACGGGAGCAGCACAAGGTGAGCACGCACGTGAACTTCAACGCCTCATCATGACTCACCTCGGTCTTGGTGTTCCGTTGGCGACCACCCAAGTCGTAGGCCGAGATCGCTACGTGGAGTACATGTCGTGGCTGGCGAACGTCGCGACCACCTGTGAAAAGGTGCTTCAAGAAATTCGAAACCTGCAGCGTTCTGAACTGGCTGAGGCCGGTGAAGGGTTTGACGTCAAGAAGCAAGTGGGGTCCTCAACCATGGCCCACAAGAAGAACCCCATCAAGTCGGAGAACGCCTCCGGGCTTGCTCGCATTGTGCGGTCGTTCATCATCCCAACCTACGAAAACGCGTTGCTCTGGCACGAGCGAGACCTCGCCAACTCCAGCAGCGAACGCTTCACGCTTTCCCACGCCTCGGCGCTTGCCGAAGACGTGATGGCCAAAACCGCTGATGTTCTCACCAACATGTGGGTCGACAAAGACCGGTGCTTGGCGAACATTCACGCTCAGAAGGGACTCGTCATGGCCGAGAAAGTCATGATTGAACTGGTCGACCACGGCGTGCCTCGCGATGAAGCCCACGAAGTTCTTCGAGAAGCTTCCTTCACGGCCCTTGCGAAGGGTGAGGAACTGATTGATGTTTGCAGTCGTACGCCTGCCATCTCGGCCGCCTTTTCGGCTGAAGAACTCGAGGCCATGTTTGATCCCATGAATCACGTGGGTGTCGCAGGTGAAATTGTCGACGAGTGCGTCGTGCTCGCACGGCAAGCCATTCAGTGAATGGCGTAATGCCCTCGAACTCCGTCCCAATGGACGGTGCCTTCCACCGAGAGTCGCTGGTCCATGTGGGGTCCTCCAACGACGAGTGTTTCGTATTCCCCACCTTCGCCTTCCACGTGGAATCGATGCTTGCTTGCCAGCGCTGCAAGTTCCTCGAACGATTCTTTGGTCAAGATACGGCCTAACCACGCCTCGGTTAAACCCTCAGCTGAAACGCCGGTGATCATGATTTCAAAGCCGTGTTCAATCATCCCCCTGAGATGCTCATGTCCCGATTGGTGCCAAAGGGGCGTCCAACTCACGATTCCCAGTTCCTCTGCCATGCGCTCGAGCCTTGATTTCTGATAATCGGAACGGAGGGCTCCGGATACGAAGCCGTCAATCGCTCGCCCTCGGAGGGCTTCGGCAAGGGCAACAAGGTCATCGGGCACTTCGCCGTTGGTGCGAACTTCGACCCATGGTACGTCGGCAAGGGCGGCTTGGCGCTCCACCAAGTGGGTGCTCGGTATCTGAAACATGGGTGAATCATCACCGGTGATGGTGACCGTGACGAGGCAATCCACCGTCCAACCTTTGCAGCGTGCCCACCACCATGCTGCAGCGGAGTCTTTCCCGCCCGAAGACAGCACTGCGACTCGCATGAATCGCTCACGTTCTCTCCCTTGATGAGCATGTTGCCCTCGTAGGGTTGATACGGGACGGCGTTGAGGTGGAAATGGTCCGGTCGACGCTCATGCCATTCAACCCGCATCCTCATAAAGTGTCAACCGGAGCAAGAAACTGAGGTCATTACATGCAACCAAGTGGAAGAGGATACGATCACGGCATCACAACGTTTAGCCCAGACGGACGACTGTTTCAGGTTGAATACGCTCGCGAATCCGTCAAGCGAGGTACGACCACGGCCGCTTTGAAGTTCAAGGACGGTGTGGTGTTGGTCTGCGACAAGCGCATCATCAGCCGCCTCATCATCCCAGAATCCATTGAGAAGATGTTCAAGATCGACGGGCACATCGGCATCGCTACTTCTGGACTTGTTGCGGATGCTCGTCAACTCGTCGCCCGGGCTCGTGTTGAGGCCCAAATCAACCGCATCACTTACGGTGCCACCGTGCCTGTTGACGTCCTTGTGAAGAAAATTTGCGATTTCAAGCAATCCTTCACCCAGTACGGTGGTTCTCGCCCGTTCGGCACTGCCCTTCTTATCGGTGGCGTGGACGACAACGGCATTCATCTGTACGAAACCGACCCGTCCGGCGCCTACCAATCGTACCATGCCGGTGCTATCGGAAGCGGCCGCAACACCGTGATTGAATTCTTTGAAGACAACTGGAAGGAGAACATGACCTTGAACGCCGCCATGAAACTCGGCCTTGAGGCGCTCCGTTCGGCCAACGATGCAGAATTGAACCGTGAGGCTGTCGAGGTCACCGTTGTTGATTCCAACGGTTACCGTGTTCTTGATCGTGGCGAAGTCAACAAACAAATTGACCGCCTCAAGCCTCTGGAAGACTGAAGAGGTAGGTTGAAGCGTCGCCCCGTGCTTGGAGCGAATGAGTGATACCATGGTCAGTCTCGACGATGCCGTTCTCGCCCGTTTGGAAAAAGGCGGGAAGCGCTACGAAGTGCTGGTCGACCCGTCCATGGTTGAAGCCTTCAAAGAGGACCCTGAATCGGTGAACATCAACGATTTCCTGGCCATGGATGAGGTCTTTCACGATGCACGTGGTGGTGAGCGTCCGACCGAGGACGCCATCGACAAGGTGTTCGGCACGCAAGACATTGAAGTCATCACCGCCACCATCCTTGAGAAAGGTTCCATTCAACTGACCACCGCCCAACGGAAACAGATGGTTGAGAACATGCGCCAGCAAATCATCCATCGCATCCATTCGGCGGCGGTCGACCCGAAAACCAAGTCCCCGCATCCCAAGACTCGAATTGAGTTGGCATTGGAAGAGTCGCGCTACTCGGTCGACCCGTTCAAGCGACTCGAGGAACAGGTGAAGGACGCCATTGCCAAACTCAAACCACTGATCCCGCTGTCCTTTGAAACCGTGAGATTAGCGTTCAAAGTCCCTGGCTCTGCCTACGGTTCCGTGTCTCAACTTTTGCGTTCCCATCAGCAAAAAGAGGGATGGCTTGAGGACGGTTCTTGGGCTTGCGTTATTGAGTGCCCCGCTGGCATGAAAGGCGAAATCATCGGGCAAGTCATGCGCCGAAGCTCCGATGCAGAAGTGAAAGAACTCGGTTCCTGAGCGCCGTGGGCTTAGGGTGGCCTTTATCATGGGTTGGCGAGTGGCCGCCAACGGAGAGAAAAGAATGTCCCAAGGTCAAGTCGGCGCCGAGCAGCGCCTAGTGACCCCGGGAATGGCCGTTGGGCCATCCACCGGGAAGCGAGCAGGCAGCGGAATCATCGCTGCTGAAGATACCTTCGTGGCTACTCAACTGGGGTGGCTGCGAGAACGAAACAACACGGTGTCGGTCGACCCCATCAACGCCGCCTACATGCCCCGTTCCGGTGACTTGGTCGTCGGCATTGTGGCCGAGGTGCGCAACAACTTGTGGTTCATGAACATCAACGGTTCGTTCCAAGGCTTGCTCCCCATGTCCCTTGCTCCCTGGAAAGTGGAGTTTGGAGCAGCCCGTCAACACATGGACGTTGGCGACGTTGTTCTTGCCCGTGTCCAAGAGGTTGATGAGTGCCACAACGTGGTGCTGACCATGAAAGGCGTTGGCCTGCGACGACTCAACCAAGGAGCGGTTGAATCCATTCCTGTGCAGCACATTGACCGTGTGCGAGGCGAGAACAATTCGCTGCTCCAGCGCATGCGTGATGCATTCGACTGTCGGATCATGGTCGGTGAAAACGGCCGTGTGTGGATCGACGGTTCTTCTGAAGGGACTTCAGGGGCACGCTCAGCGCTCCATCGCTTGGTCCGTGAAGGTCATACGACGGCCTTTGAAACAATTCTTAGTGAAATGGAAAACAAAACGAAAGGTGATGCTTGATGGGTGGATATGGAGATGTACAATTGCTCAACGACGACGGCAGTCGTCTTGATGGACGAAAAGTGGACGAAATGCGACCGGTGAGCATTGAAGCCGGTGTGTTGCCAGCAGCTGACGGTTCAGCCATGGTGACCCACGGGCTGAACGTTGCGGTCGCTGCTGTCTACGGGCCTATGGAGGCTCACCCTCGCAAGATTCAGCGCCAAGACCGAGCGGTCATCGACGTCCGTTACAACATGGCCCCGTTCTCAACCTCCGACCGAATTCGACCTGGATTTAACCGCCGCTCCCGAGAGATTTCGAAGGTCACGGCCGAAGCCCTCGAATCCGTGGTGCTCGTTGAGCGCTACCCACGTTCGAAGATTCGTGTTGAGATTGAGATTCTCGCTGCCGAAGCAGGTACTCGCTGCGCCGGTATTACGGCAGCTGCTGTGGCTCTGGCCGATGCTGGTATCCCGATGCGAGACATGATTGTGGGCGTGGCCTCCGGGAAGATCGAAGACACCGTGGTTCTCGACCTCGATAAGGCCGAGGACAACTACGGTCAAGCCGATTTGCCTGTTGGCATCTTGCCCAATACCGGTGAGATTGCCTTCTTGCAAATGGACGGCGATTTGTCTCCCGCAGAGTACGAACTTGCGATGGAGTACAACTTCAAAGCGGCCCGAGAGATTCACGACATCATGGTCGATGCTCTTCAGCGACGCTACGAAGGAGGTGAGGCCTGATGGTCGAACTCGTTCCTTCCTTGCTTCGTCAAGAACTCGCCCGCCTCGCCGAGGAAAACCAACGCATTGACGGTCGTGGTCGCTGGGACTCCCGAGACGTTTCGCTCGAAACCGACTGTCTCTACAACGCCGAAGGCTCCGCCAAGGTCGTCATCGGTGGAACGGTCGTCTACGCCGGTGTAAAGTTCGAACTCCGAACGCCATGGCCCGACCGACCCACGCAAGGTTCCTTGATGTGCGGTGCGGAACTCCGTCCCGTGGCCGGCCGAAAGTACGAACCCGGTCCTCCATCTCCCGAATCGATTGAACTCAGCCGTGTGGTTGACCGCGGAATTCGTGAGTCAGGTTGTATCGACATGGAAAGTCTCTGCATTGTTCCCGGCGAGAAGGTCTGGGGCGTCATGATCGACATTCACGTCCTCTCCGACCAAGGCAACATCTTCGACGCCTGCGGCTTGGCAGCCATCGCAGCTCTACGAACTGCTGTGGTGCCCGCTGAGCGCTTTGACGTCGGTGAAGACCACACCTTGCAGGTGAACGGCACCCCCATCATGGCATCATTCACACGGGTCGGCGGCCGATTCGTTCTTGACGCCAACGAGCAAGAAGAGTTGGGAGGCGACGAGCGCATCCACATCACTCTCGGTGATGAGGGGCACCTCCACTCCCTACAGAAGGGGCTAAAAGGGGTGTTCACTCCCGCCGAGTTTGCCGA
>CEUV01032188.1_pt1 | contig 15098 bp, 19 predicted proteins | sample 356401 | NCBI WGS metagenome assembly CEUV01 (sample SAMEA2622710, study PRJEB7988) | marine metagenome | isolation source: saline water (ENVO:00002010), including
GCCCATCACCGACCGGACGCTCAGGAACTCAACACCGTCCCGTGAGGAATGCGAGCGGCACATCCGGTGCACAGGCACGTCACAGATTCGGTGTGTGCGTGGGTGTGGCATCAGGACAGGTGTGGAAAAACCGGTGTGGAAAAACCGGTGTGGAAAAACCGGTCGGGTGGGGAACCGCCGCATCTGCCCAAGAATCTGGCGCCAAAGTCGGGGTCGCGGGACTCCCACCCACACCGGTCGCCAGTTAATCACCCGGCTGGCCCCGCATGGATCCTGGTAGGAAAAAGAGGGTGGCGCTCGCGGTCCCCGCGCCGCCACCATCGCCAGCGCACGACGATCTCACGCCCTCCGAGCGGCGGCTGATGGAGCCACAAAACACGTTCTTGGAGAGGGCGATGCTGCGTGCTGCGGCGGCGACGCGCAAGAAACGACTGCGACAGGACCACTTCTATGAGACTGACACGTTTCCGGAGATCGGGACGACAGACATCGCGATCGGCTCGAAACCCGTGGACACGCTGTCCGAAAGGTAGAGGTTACCTGGCTCGACACCTTCACCGATGGACTGGCGAATCAACTCTTGTTCCTCTGCGAGTTTTTCTGCGAGGTTCGGGTCCGTGACCTGTGGTGGTGTCGTGTCATACGTGACCACGACCGCGTCGCCGTACGTCGTAGCGTAGTCCATCAAGTCTGTTCGTTCTGCCTCGTTGAAATCTTGAAACATACTTTCATAAAACGGGCCACCCAGACGGACGACTTGGTTGTCGTCCGCTTTGCACTTGAGTAGGTACAGCATGCGGTCCGTCCAGCTCTCCCCTCTTGGAACAGGGAGTACGCACTTGTAGATGACATGCGTGCCGACGTTAACTGGTTCTCGGAACACCAATTGCGTCACGTCGATCGTCACCGCGCGCTGCGGCGGCCAGTTGCTTGTCACACTAAGTTTGACCTCCTTGGCGGCGGTCGGAGCGGAGACCGGCCTGCTCAATACGCCAGGCGGGTCGGGGGGTGCTTCTGTCTGATCCACACCCGGATCTGCACTCTTTGGCTGTCCATCGGGCTGTCCACTACCGTATCTTCGTTGCGCATCCTTCACCATGTGAAGCAGCTCTTTCGTCGACACCGGACCCGACGTCTGCAGTCTTCTATCGTTTGCCCACACCTCTATGTGTGGCACGTACGACGCGCCCGTCTTTGCAAACTCCTCTGGCTCTTCGTGTACATCGATCGCCACCCACCGAGGTTGCTTCTTGCACGTCCTCACAGCTTCATTCCACTCGGGTCGGAACATGGTACAGCCCCCACAGCCGTTCATGAAGTAGCACTTTACGACGACCGACGAACCGCCGGCGGCGCTTGTGGTCGTCATGAACTCGTGATCATCGTGATCATCGTGATCATCGTCGTCGCTGTCGAGGTCGCCGTCGCCGATGGAATCGTCGCTCTCCAGTGCGTCGTCACCGATCTGATCCACGCCGCCGTCCTCCTCCTCGCTCTCGTGCTCCGAGATCAGGTCTGCTGTGTCCACCACCGCTGTGGAATCGATGATTCCACCTGCAGAATCGCCTTCGTCGCCTCCCTCGTCCTCGACGCCCTCGCCCACGCCTCCCTCGCCCACGCCTCCCTCGTCCTCGGCGCCCTCCTCGACGATGTCGATCTCCTCCGCCATCGGGCGCGCCGATGCCTCCTCCACGAACTTGTGAATGGCGCTCGCGCTCATCTGGCTCGTCGACTCGTCGGGGTATTCAAGCTGATGAACGATGCCGTTGCACAGAAGGCACGGGAAGGTGCAGCTCGAGCCCAGGTTGGCATGGAGCGTCGCAACATCTTGCCGCGTGTGCAGGGGGCACGTCAGCCACAGGATCGCCGCGTCCTTCCTGCACGCCTCGTTCCATGCCGCCGTGAACTTCTTGCAGTACGGGCAAGTGGTCAGGTTGAAGAACACGGCACACATGTGGCCGAGTGCCTTGCACATGCTCGAGATCTCGACGGCCGAAGCGGGTGACGCGACGCGCAAGCCTTCGACCCCGTCTGCGGATTCCGTGGCGACCTCCGGTGCTAAAAGACAACCTCGGCCGAATATGGGATCGCTGTGGGTGTCCATTTGACTTAACGAGATAGAAAAAAAATGGTTGCTTGATGCGCAAGGAGTCGCGATGCGGTGGACGCTCTTCGCGGGGTTGGCCGTGACGGCGGTCGTGGTGTACCTGCTTGTGCATCGGACGGTCCACCAATTGGTCGTAGATTGCATCGCACGGCGCCAGCGCGCCGAGAACCAGGCACTGTACCGCGATTTCGCCCGCGTCGTCGGACCAGTCCACCTGGTGGCGGCTGGCGACGCGTCGGCGACGCTCGTCGAGTGCGCGCGCGACGCGCGAGGGGAGTTCGCGACGTGCGCGCGCCCGGAGCTCCTCGACGGCCTGCGCGCGGGCCCGACGCCGGAGCGGATCGACGCGCTGTTTACGAGCCTGCTTCCCCTCGTGTCGCTGCGCGGGCGCAGGGTCGCGTTCGACGACGTGGTGGTGGTCGACGTGCTGGAGTCGCGCGGCGCGTACTTTCCGTCCATGCACACGGACGTTGAATGGAACATGTATCCGACGGACGGGTTCCAGGTCTGGATGCTCCTCGAGAACGACGACGCCGCCGGCGTCGGCAACATGTTCATATTCGACACCGACGTGCGCAGCGGCGGCGGCGCGCGGATCACGTACGACGAGCGCCGCGGCCTGCAAGCGGAGCTGCCGGACCACCGCGGTAGGCCGCAGCCGGCGCGGCCGCTCGACATTCAGCAGGCCCGCTACCTCGACTTCCGCCCGGGCGATTGCATCGTGTTCGGCCAGAATCTGGTCCACATGAGCGACTTCCGCTCGCACGCTGCCGGCCGACGGGCGGTGAACTTTCGCGTCCTGATCCGCGACGAGAACGGTCGTGTCCCGTTTCGCCCCTTTGCCGGCGGGGCGAGCAAAGTGCTGGGCGAGCTGCCGTACCGACTGTTGCACGCCCAGTCTTTCTACCGCCGGTGCGGCATCCGAGCGATGTGTCCCATGCACGGCGTGGGTCTGTGACAACTTTTCCGGCACAGACGTCCCTTCACCACTGCCGCCCCAGGCGCTCCAGGCGCCCCAGGCGCTCCAGCCTCCCAACCCGCCCAAGCCTTCCCAATCCACACGCTAAGGCGTCCCTGAGCATGGTCGACGCATTCAGGTGCTCAAACGCATCGATCATACCTGCCATCGACGGGCTCTTGCGCAGGTATTGGTCATCGACCAGATCCTCGTGCGCGATGAAGGACTCCTCGGGCAGCGCAAAGTCCTCACCTGTCGCACAGTTGGGAGATGCCGTGTTCGACGTGTAGAGTCGCGCGCCACAAAGCACCGCCTCGATCGGCATCCGCTCGCTTCCTACGAATCTCCAGTCGATCACTGCTCTCGCGTGCGCGTAGAGATCGAGGAGTCTGCCGTGCGAGAACCCCTTCACCACCAGCCCCTTGCTGCAGACGTGCGGCGGGCTGTCGTTGTCGACAAGCACCAGAGATCGGTCTGTTGCATTGCGGCGCGCCTGGCGGCAGTAGCTCACTATGTGCGGTGTGATGTACGGTCGCACGATGCAGGCGCCGCCTAACATGCGGCTGATGACGCGGTTGTGCGCGATGGGTTTGCATCGAGACGGCGTGCTACCAATGTTGGTGGAGAGGTAGAAGCAGTATGCCGTCGCGCGACGATAGTGGCCGCACTTCTGCAGTTCCACCTCGGGCAGGATCACGGTCTCGTTCGCCCAATCGTGAGGTCGCCCGTGCGGGATGTGCAGTATATCGGGGTACAAGTGCGCAAACCTCGCATGTATTCCCGTTGGGAACAGCTTGACGTCTCTGTGGTGCGACCACAGAGCCAACGCAAGCTGCACGAGCGCTTCCGGGCCGCCGGTATCCATCCCCGCGTGGCTGGAGATGTAGACTGTCATTTGGTCTCTTCCGACAACAAAAGGCTGGAGACGGTGAACGAGTCCGCCCGTCCGCCCGGCCCCATCGCGCGGCCGCATCGCGCGCGGTCTCACTGGACGCTTTGGAGTGCCTTCTCGAAGTCTTCCCTCGACATGTCCTTGGCCGACTTCTTCGACACCTTCCTGCTCTTGTCCCAGAACTGTGAAATGATCTTCGCGCGATACCCGAACCGACCCTTCTCATTCAGCCGATTGTCCGCGCAGAAATCGACGAATGTCGGGCTCGTGGAGACGTCGGTGAAGAACTGTATCCATGCGGACTTGGGCTTCTCGCTCTTGGATGTCATAGGTGAGGGTGTTTGATCAGCAACGCGATATTTTATTGTGTCGACGACCGAATCGTTCAGCGCAATCAAGATCTGGGACGTTTTTATCTGTCTGTGGCCGAGGCGCGCGTCGAGTGTTGGTCACCGCTTCACCTTTCCAAAAGCTCCTTGCAGCAGCTTGTCATTCTTTATTTTACGCAGGGCATCTGAACCCCAAATGTCCGAAATCCACACACTCCTTTTTTCTTTTGGAGACAGCTTCTGAAAACGAGGGGGCCATGCAGACAGTGTAGGCCCATTCGCGAATCCACGCAGCTCGAAAAAGCCATCGGGTAGACTTGCCTTCCCTTTTGGCCGATACCTCTCAATTTGCCTATTCATCTTCGGCACCTCTCTTTCATTGTAAATTTTCAATTCCTCTTCCTCTTGTCGGTCTTTCTCTTCTCTTTCCTTTTTCAGAGTTGCTTCCGATTTCTGTCTCTTCGGTGGCGGCGGTACAGAGAAGGGATCGTCGTCGTCATCGTCAGACGAGGAGCCAGCGCGATACTTTGCCTTAGCGCGCTGATAGCTCTTCGACGCCTTTTTCATGCACTCAGAGAGCGGCATGTCCGGGTGACTGCCGCGATACAGCTGTAGGTGCCGCATCCATGGATTGTTGCTGCCCATGTCAAATTTTTACCCTAACAAACACAAAAAAATTTTTGTATTCGAGGGGGTGTTCGGATGAATCGGCCAGAGACGATCGTGGCTCGATCGTGGCTCGCTCGTGGCTCGCATCACTCCGCTTGGGAATTGTCGCAACCGCACGCAACGCATATACCGCTCCACTTGAATAGGGAGGAGCGCATCTTCTCCGACATGAGCATCGCCGCCACAACGCCCGACATCGCGATCAACACTGCGCCCACAAAGAGAGAGGCCGACCGGCTGCTCTCTTTCCACACCAGCAGCCAGCCGAGCATGAGAAAGATCAACGCCTCGACCACCATCACGATCGTCAGGTTCATGTCGTCGCTGCAGTTTGCCAGTACGCGTACATTTTTTTGTTCCACGCCACCTTTGGGTGCCGATCCGAGAGTGTCAGTTTGCGGACGTCTCGTTTGTCGAGGGAGCGAGGGAGAGAAGGACGGAAGGACGGAGACGGGAACGGACGGATGCATCGCTGCCCTTTCATAGCGCAGACGAGCATTGACGATCTGTGCGCGTCGGAGCCGCCGTGGGGGTTCCGAACCCTCTGCCGAGACAACCGGCTGCACGCCACCGAGCTCCTCGGATTTCCCAACCCGGATCGGTGCCATTACGACACGTGCGCGGTCGTGGGCACCAGCGGCACGCTCATCAAGGCGGCCCTCGGTCGCCGCATCGACGGGCACGACGCCGTCTTCCGCGTGAACCTCTCGCCTGACGGGCACGCGGTGCCCCGCCGCGGGCGGGCGCGCCGCGAGTGGGTGCGCGACCTGGGGACGAAGACCACGTGGCGCGTCGTCAACATCGACGTCTTCTCATTCTTCGAGCAATACTCGCGCAACTGGCTGCGACCGCCGCGCGGCCACGGCACTCACGTGGACATGAAGGGTGTGAAGCGCAAGCCTTCCTTTGCCGTCGTCTGTCACAACCCGTCGACGATGGGCCGGTGTCGCATGCAACGAATGCGCGAAAACTTCGGCCACAACGACACCGTCAGCCATCTCGTGGACCCGCTGGTGCTCAAACGCATGTCGAGCGAACACTTCAAACACGTCCGCGGGCAGAGGACGCTTTCGACGGGGATGGTCGCGATCGCCGTCGCCACGAGCATGTGCCGGCACACGAGCGTCTTCGGCTTTGGGGACGCGAGGTGCCCGCACGCATGCTACCACTTCTACGAGTGCAGCCACAACGAGCGCGACTTCTTCGGGCGCGACGGATCGCAGGGGTTTCACAACTTCTCGTTTCAGGCCGCGGCGTTGAAGGAGATGCATCGCAAGGGCCGCATCGTCCTCCATGATGGACTGTGTTCCGCAGAGCGTTAGGCCGATCCAGCCTTGCCCGAGACCATCTCGATGCCGTCCTTCGTCGTGGACAGAACCTTGGACACCGGCGCGGGCTTGAACACCACCCGACTCTGCAGCTTCTTCCCGTTCGCGGCCATCACAATCCCGGCGATCAGCGACAGCCACCCGACGACCGTCGCGATGCCGCCCCAAAGCGTGAACACGCCAAGGTAGGCGGATAGGAAGCTGCACACCACGAAGGACGCAATGACTGCGATGCCGATACCGTCCAGGCGGTTCATGAGCGGTTGCGAACAGTCGCTGCCTATACTCGTCACGCGGGAAAAAATTTCGGCGCGTTTGTGTCAATGGGGGGCTGTCTTGCGAAGACTTCGTCAGGTGGTTGTACACCAGATCCTATCAAGGGAAAGCACACGCAGTACGCGTGCCCTTTTGGAACGGCCTACCAAATCGATGACGCCTGCTGGGGAAACCACTACAACAATTCCACGAGCGGGGTTCTGTCGTACGACTATGCGGGCTCGCCCGGCCGTCAGCACCTTACGTGCACGCAGGACGGCAAGGTCGGCGCGTGGCAGCTGAACGCCGGAACCTTCAGCTGTCAACCGAAGGGATACAAACCTCCAAAGCAGCCGTTCAGGAGCGGCGGCTGCTTCCACGTCGTCCAAGGCTCGTGCCCCGTGAGTGTCACCGGGGCGGTCCGCTGCGTAGGCGGCACGTCGGTCAAGATCGACAACCCAGGCTGTCAAGCGTGGACCGTCGACGATGGGAAAAACCTCAAGTTCACGTGGGGTGGCGCGAACAAGAACGTCGTCGTGCCGTGCCAGAATAACGTCGGTGATTTCGGGAAGTGGGTAAACACCTCGAATCCGCTCGGGAAGCAATACTTCGCCTGCGAAGCCAAGGACGCCCCTTCCAAATCGGACGGCTCGCCGGACTCGCCGGACTCGCCGGACTCGCCGGACACACACCACCTACAGCCCTTGCCCGACTCGCCGAAAAAGAAAGATAACACTCTGTACGTGATCGCCGGTATCGTTCTCATATGCATTGTGTTGGTGATCGCAATGAAGTCCTGATGACGCCCTGACGAACACCGGCCGTGTACAAGGAAAAAAGCTCTTTTCCATGCATCACTGCATCACTCTGCCTTTCTTACGGCACACCCTTCGAAGGGAACTTCGACCGTCTTACGCGGAGAGCGGCAGACGCGTCGCAGTGCGTCGTAGGAGTAGTAGAGCGCATTGAAAACGCCAAGCGATAGCTGCACGTAAATCCAGAAGGGGGGTGGGGAGGCGGCGGAGAGACGCGCGGCGTCTCGCGAACGCCACAGAAGTCGCTGGGCGTACAGGACACCCGGTGCGCGGATCCCAATGGTCAGGATCGCGCTGATCAGAGGTTCGTTGATGCTGTCGGCGACCCCCATGCTTTTGGCGACGAGCAGGGCGTACATCAACGCCCCGGGAGCACCACATATAAAAAATAGCTGTGCGTTTCCGCATATGCCCCACTCATACACTGCACCAGGGATTCCTAACAGCGTCACGAAAAATAGATGGTGCACGAACTCGGAGAAGTTCAGTTTGAAGAACAGGCAGTGCCAAAGATGGAGCCAGAGGGCGATGACGATCGCGAACTTGGACGACTCGAGGATACCGCCATAGGCCGGCGAGCAGTGCCCACCCGGCAGCTCGAGGGACATCGTCACGGCCGGGAAGGTTGCCACCGCGATGATCGCGTTTACCACCGCGTGGAGCAGAAACCACCGCGTCGATTGCACGCGGCTCCCCCTCACGCTCGATTCCGTGACGATGCGAGCCGCGACGGCGTGGCTCGCCCCTACGAGCACCACGCTCGCCGCATGGTGCTCCCACGACATTCGCCTGCGCGGCGGCGGGCACGGTCGCTAATCTGACACCGCTCGGAAAAGCGGCACCAGCGTGAAGAACGTGACGAGCAACGCTACCAGCGCGTAGAAGGTCGCGAAAAGTACGAGCTTTGTCAGGGCCGCGCTCCCCGCCACGAAGTGCGCCTTCGAGGTTCCGAACACAACGCCGCCGATGCTGGCGGACGAGATGGCACCGAACAGCGCCAGCCCGAACGCCCAGCGACGCTTGGCCTCGTCGACGCCGGGTAGAGGTGCAGCCAGGTCGTCGGCACCGCCGGACCCGTGGTCGTGGTCGTTCGTCGGATCGATGCGCTGCGAGAGCTGCAGCCCGGCAAGCAGGCAGAGCACCGAAAGGACGAACGCAAGCTTCACGCGCGGGGCGTTGATTCCTCTCTCGCTGGTGTCGCATCTGGTCTCGGTGGCGAGCCACGTCATCGACATGATCACCACCGCAAGCGTGACGACGTGCCCGGAGATGAACTGGTCGAAAACCGTCTCGGAGGCCGACGGATACGCCCACGAGAACCGGAGGGAGTTCGTGAATGCCTGGAAGCACAGGGTCGTAATCAGGGAAGAGCTCACGGCGTTGGCCAGGAACTGCCCGCTGATGCGGAAGCCCGGGAGCGACCGAACTATGGGAAATATGTGTTTGAAGAGCGTGGTAGTCACGAACATGTCGAACGCGACGGTCACCAGGAAGCGCGCAAACCTCGCGCTCGCGAGAGACCCGAATGCGTACTGCATCGCGTGCGTCGGCCCGATGCGCAGGTACTCGCGCAGCCCCTCGTCGCTCCCCAGAAGGTTGTCCATCACGAAGCCGAACGTCTGGCCGAGCACGATGCCGATGAGGGCCGTGGAGGTCGACGGATCGATGAGTGCGAACTTGTCGATCGCGGCGTTGATCGTGAACGAGAATGTCAGGGCGGTGAGTGCGGACGCGAGCATGCCGCGCCGCCGCGTGCGCTGCTCCACCTCGCTTCGCAGGAAGCTCGCCGAGTCGAAGCTCGTCGCGTTCAGCGTCCACACCTCGTCGGCGCTCACGGCGCCCACGAACGCGACCAGAGCCGAGAATCCGAGGAAGATGGCGGAATACACCGCTATGAGGGAGCGCCTGTCTGCGGCTTTCATCGGCCACCCTTTCCTGCTCCCGGTCTATTATTTTTGGACGGTCATCGCCGACTGGATCATGCTCATCAAATCGGACGCGTCCTTTACTCCACTGGCATGAGTGTCAGAACGCTCATGCGAAGGAGATGACGATGATGAGATTTCGTTCTTTCCGTGGGACACGGACGAGGTGATCGGTCGGAGAGGGGCGGACTGATCATCGGATGCAACTTCTTCGCTGTCGCTTTCTTGCGCGACCGCGTCTTCGGCCATCAGAACGGCGTCGATCCGCGCACCAACGGTTGGCGCCGTCAATTTGACGATGGCCGCCACAGGGCGGTCAGTCTCCGGGTCAGATTGCATTCGTTTAGCCGACCATCGTCATGCCCGCGGCGCCGCGATGGTGGGAACGGCGCATTGGTGCGCGCGTGCACCTCTCGCTATTCGGCATACGCATTGGCACCGGTCACACAATGTATCGTATCCATCACGACTCGACCGACACGGACGCGAGCGACAGCGACAGCGAAGAAGTTGCATCCGATGATCAGTCCGCCCCTCTCCGACTCCCGATCGCCTCTCTTCGTGAAGGTCACGACCGCGTCTTCCTGTTCGGTAGACGTCGCACCTGACTCAGGCACAGCACGAACACGATCGAAATGATCAAGGACGCGAGGAAGAACCCGAACAGGGTAATCTTCGGGTTAGGCAGCTCTTTCGAGTGCAGGTCCGGATCGTAGACCCGGCGGAGTTGTGTGAGCGTCCACTCGGGGACGTTCCGGCGTCGGTTCACCGAGTTGTGCAGGTCCAAGACCCACCGCACGAGCGTGTCGCGCGACTGCACCGCCCTCTCGTCCAGATTGCTTCTGATGTACTCCTCATAGTGCGATCTGCACGTGGCGCAAGGCAGAACTCGACCAACGACGCTGAGAAAGTCGAGCATGTGCGTTCGACGCGTCGGGTTGGGAGCCTCCGGAAACGCGAAGCTCGACGCGTGCAGGAACCTCCACAGTGCCGGGCCCCAGCTGTCGATCGCGGACATTTCTAAGTTCTCACTCAATTTTTTTCTCATCTTACAACGTAGAACACCCCCTATGGCCTGCGGCGTCCCCTTGTCAGCCTACTCTCGCTTCCGTTTCGAGGAGCCAGAATCGCAGCCTCTCTCCGGCATGCACGTGACCGCCATCGTACTCCTGGTTCTGATCGTTGCCGTGGTGATCACGATGTGCATGTGCAAGAAGAGCACGGCGTACAAGGCCAGTGGCCGCGTGTTCGCCTCTCCGGGCGGCTCCCCGGTGGAGCTTCAAAGCTGGGAGGAGTTCCAAGAGGCGACGTCCCAGGACGATCGCTGTGTCGTTCTCGGATACGCCGACTGGTGTGGACACTGCCAGCAGTGTAAGCCGGCGTATGAACAGGCCGCGAAGCAGTCCAAGACGCCATTCTACCAGGTGAACTGCGAGAAGGCGTTCACCGCCGAGCAAATGCAGCAGCTCGGCATCCAGGGATTCCCTCACATCGTTCTGATGTCCAAGGGCAACGTCCTGCGGCAGCATTCGGACGAGAGGACCGTCGAATCATTCACGCAGTTCGCCGCGAGTTAGGAGCGTCTCGCATCACTTGCCGAAGAAGTCTTCCGCGTCGTTGTTGCCGGTCAACGCGCTCCACAGCAGCAGTGCGGAACAGGCGAAACAGATGATCGCGAACACCACCAGCCAGCTCATGGTTCTTCAAACGCTATTCACCCTTATTACTCACGACCGCGATTTTTTTTCGTGGGGCGAGGGCTCGGTGTCGCGGAGAGACAGGCTCGACATCGCATCGGACATGCTCTCGTCGACGCTGAGCGGAAAGGTGCCATAGATGTCTTGCGAGAAGCCCGTGACCTCCATGTCGCTGTAATTGTGGAAGGTCTTCATGCTCTTGTGGCCGAGTATCTTCTGAAGCACCCGCGACTTGCCCTTCGCCCCCCAGTCGTACAGCTCCATGACTCCAGCCACGTAGAACGTCCTCAGGTTGTGGAACTTGCGAAAGAGGGGCTTGCCGTCGTCCTGCATGAGGACCTTGAGCTTCGCACCGGCGTTCGATTGGTACTTCGCCGAAAGTTCGCGCAGCGAAAGCGAGCTGTCACCGTCGCCCTGCTTTGTGCGAAACGCCTTCAGGGCCTTTATGAAGGTGGACGCGTCCACCCCGATCAGCGGCACCGCGTAGGGCTTGAACCCCTCAAGCGCGTGCTTCTTGAGCTGGCCGTCGAACACGACGCCTCTCTTGGAGCCGGCGTACGGCCGAAATTTGCTGTGCGGATTCAGAATCTCCGCCATCCGGCGCCCACTCACCGCGCACAGCGCGATGATGAGCTCCGAGCGCCCCTTGGATGGGTCGTTGAGTATTTCAGCATCCTCCAAGATCGCCACGAACTTTCTGAGCAGGGCGTTGCCATTCTTGAGCTGCATGACCTTGTCGTGTCGAGCCTCAAGGTTCTTCTCGGAGAGCTTCTTGCACTTGTGGAACGTCTGGACGTCCGCCGTGAAGGCGTCCATGAAATCGGGCAGCACCTTCATCGAAGAGAAGACGTTCTTGACGGCCGACTCCTTCTCGCAAAAGTCGGGGTTCTGGTACCGCTTCCACTCCCGATACTGGACTCGGAGCGGCGTGGACTCGTCCAGGAAGCCGGCGATGCGCTTTGCGCACGCGGACTTCGGGTCGAGACCCTGCAGGACGTCTCGCAACTTCTTCTTTGACTTCTCGAAGTCCCTGTGGGTGTTCGTCTGGCTGGCGCTCGGCGTCGCGTCCATGAAGTTCCTCTTGACCATGCTGACCTTGGACATGAAGCTGCAATCGCTCTTGTAATGCGCTCGCATTTCTTTCAGGACCTTGTGCACCTTCTCGGCGTCCTCCTTCTTAGTCTTCGCGTTCGTCAGCAACGCGGACGTCCACGCCTCCAGTCGTGCTGCCATGAGCGTCTTGACCAGTCCATATGAAAAAAAATTACCCGCATAACCTCATCATGTGGAAGGTGCCGATCTCAACCGCGTCCGGGTCCATGACGTCGAACGATGTGTACCCCTTGTTCACCTCCTTCACGGCCCTGCGCAAGCGCCGGCGAAAGCACCCGTGGAGCGAACGCGGGCGTGAAGGGGATGAAGGCGTCTTACGACCGCGAAAGCGCAAGGGGCACCTTCTTTGGCGCGGAGGTGCGGCGCCGGAAGCGCCTGCGAGGAGAAGCAAAAGTAGTAAGGGCCACTTCATGCTCGGAGGACGGCGTGGCGGCATGCACATTGACGCAATTTGACGCGTTGATACCCAGACTAAACTTTTGTCCGACCCAAAGCCAAATGTCGATTGTCCCGCCCGTTGCACAGCCCACCGACCCGACTGTTCCGACCGATCCGACGGTGAGTGAGTCGTCTGAGCAAACTCTGTCCAAGGATGTCGACACGGTCCAAGATTCGACGCCAGCCGCTGAGGCCGCGTCGGTCGAACAGCCGGTCGGACAGCCGGCCGAGCAGCCGGCCGAGCAGTCGGTCGGACAACCGGCCGAGTCGACCGGGCTGCAGGAGAAACCCAAGAAGGGCGCACGGACTACACCGACGGACGCGCACAACGTCATCATAGGTGGCGTGATGTCCTACGTGTTCCCACCCACGCCATCAAATTAGATGGCGTCGAGACCCGCCATAGACCCTTTTTTTTTCTCGCACCACCATGCCTCGCCGGAAGACAGCCACCGCAGCCACCGTGGACGTTGACAGCGCCGAAGCCGACACAGCGACAGAGACCGCAGTTGCAGCCGACAAGGAGGCCGCGCATCCGGCTGAAATAGAGTCGTCCGAACGCGGCGCAGCTGGCGACTCAGCTGGCGACTCAGCTGGCGACTCAGTTCGCGACGAGCCGGACGCGGTCAGCGAGCCGCCCGACCTCCTCGAGCCTCCGGTCGAGACCATTTCTACCGACGACACGGCGTCCCCGCCGCCTCTGATCTTGCAGACGACCACCGTCGCCGATCCGGAAGTGCAGGAACGCGCGGCCCAGCTCCGCACGGAGTGTCAAGTCAGGATGCCGCACCTGCTGCGCGGCGAGCTCGAGCACATGCACGCATTCATCTATGCGCTCGTCCTGTATCTCCAGACCGACATCCCGAACGTGCAGCAGGACACCGCAGGCTTCGTCTCCCACGTGAGCTCTCGTACCATCCACGTCATCGGGGACCTGATGATGACCAGCGCCGCGGAGGAAGAGAGGACGCAGGGACAACGTGCCATTGGCCACGACGACCGCCCGCCGGAGGCCGCGGGCGAGGGCGCATCTTTGGACACGAAGCTTCTTCAGACTGGGGTTCGAGACGCCTCCCTGGTGGTTGCGGGCGTCGCGTTCGGAATGGGGGGCATGATGCGCGCCATCGTGATCGGCAGCGCGCTGCGCAAGTTTGCAGGAGCAAAGCCTCCCGCCTACATCGCCGCAGTGCTGCTGGCCATCCTTGCGTTCCAGGTCGACATCGTGCTGTTCCTTTCCGGAGTGGTGGGTTTCATCGTCACCGACGGCGCACCTGGCAGTCTGGTCGGCGGCTTTGCTCTCCTCCTATACACGGTGGTCGGCATGCCAGGCCTTAGCTAACGTCCGCCTGGTCAGGACGCCTGGTCAGGACGCCTGGTCAGGACGCCTGGTCGGGGCGCTGGTCGGGGCGCTGGTCGGGGCGCCTGTGCAGGGCCTCGTCAGATTACGAGGTGGTTGCACGCGCGCGCGAGCATACAAAGGAATAATATGGAAGTCGACACCACCGCACCCGAGTCGTTTCACGTCACCTTCGACTGCACTTCGTCGCTGCGCACGCTCCTCCAAACACTGCACTCCATCTTCGACCACCAGGGCGTGGAGTTCAAGCTGGAGCCCGCCGAAGACTCTCAGGACGCGTGGCTGAAGGTGGAGGCGATCGACAGCAGCCAGGTGTGCATCGTCAAGTCCAAGCTGCGGTGCCGTGTCGTGTCGCTCATCGGCTCGCCGCACTTCACCGTGTATGCCGATGTCCTCAACACATGCCTGCGGTCGGTGCCGACCCACTACTCGCTCGACCTCATCGCGATGCCCGGGGAGACGCACGTGAACATGAAGCTTTATGAGACGATCTCGCAGTCGCACACCGTGAACTTCAAGTGCACGACGATCCTCTCGTCGGAGAAGGAGCTGCCGTCGTTCAACGACATCTTCTACAACTACACGTTGGAGTTCGACGCCCCGACGCTGCGCAACTGCGTCCGCTCGTGCAAGGACACCGGGGCGAAGGACATCGTCTTCACCGTGAGCATGCCCCACCAGCCGGCCTCTCATAATGGTGCGCAGAGCACGTCCCACATGATCGTGAGCATATGCGCAGAGGGAGACTACATCTCGCAGGAGCGTCTCTTTCACAGCATCGTGGACACTACGCGAACGTCCCAGAGCATCATCATCACCGACCACGACGAGGACATCGGCAACGAGCACGGGGTGCTGGAAGAGAAGTACCGAGGACGCTTCAGCCTCAACTTCCTCGCGTTCTTCTTGAAGTCGATCGAGAAGCACCACCTGACGGCGAGGCTCGAGAAAAACAAACCTCTCGTCCTTTCCTACCCCCTCGGAAGTGACGACAGTTTCATCTTCCTCATCCTCGCCCCCAAGCTCGACGAAGACTGAGGTGTCCGAGGTGTCCGAAGTGTGCGAGGTGTGGTTGGTAGGGGGAGGAGGAGGAGAAGGCGGGGGGATGATGAGGATGAGGGATGAGGGATGAGGGTTGAGGGATGAGGGTTGAGGGGGTCTGGGTGTGGTCTGAGAGAGAGAGAGAGAGAGAGAGAGAGAGAGAGAGAGAGAGAG
>CEUV01029062.1_pt1 | contig 15074 bp, 9 predicted proteins | sample 356401 | NCBI WGS metagenome assembly CEUV01 (sample SAMEA2622710, study PRJEB7988) | marine metagenome | isolation source: saline water (ENVO:00002010), including
CTCAAATCCATTCGTGAGGAACTTCTTCGAATTCGAGAAAACCTCTAATTATTTTTTGCGGATAAAAATATCGATCGTAGATCCCGTAAAGTTGTAATGCTCTCTTAATTTATTCTCTAGGAATCGTTTGTATGGCTCTTTAACATATTGCGGCAGATTGCAGAAAAAAGCAAACTGGGGATGGTCACTGTGTAACTGTACACAAAATTTGATTTTTACATACTTACCCTTAATGGCTGGCGGTGGGTATTTCTGGATGATTGGGAGCATAAAGTCATTGAGTTCGCGAGTTGCAATACGTTTGCTTCTTTTCTGATACACATCCACGGCCGTTTCAATGGCTTTAAATACACGTTGTTTGGTGAGGCTTGAAATAAAAACAATTGGCACATCCACAAAAGGAGCGATTTCCTGACGGATGGTTTCTGAAAATGCCTTGGTTGCTTGGGTATCTTTTTCAACCAAATCCCATTTATTGACTAAAATCACGATGCCTTTATGATAGCGAGCTGCTAGCCAAAAGATATTTTTAACTTGACTATCAAAAGTCCTTGTGGCGTCAAACAACACCAGACAGACATCAGAATATTCGATGGAGCGCAATGCACGCATCACCGAATAAAATTCAATATTCTCTTTGACTTTTGATTTTTTTCGGATTCCTGCCGTATCCACAAGAACAAACTCAAATCCATATTGATTATAGATGGTGTCAATACTGTCCCTTGTCGTGCCTGCTTGATCCGTAACAATATTTCGTTCTGTGCCCAACAGCGCATTGATAAAAGACGATTTTCCAGCATTGGGACGGCCAACAACAGCAAAACGAGGCAAGTCAATGTTTTTTGGCTCTTTGGATTCTGGAAGGGCATGGATTACAGCATCTAAGAGTTCGCCTGTTCCTGATCCATTTACAGCAGAAATATGAAAAGTCTTATCAATCCCTAAAGTAAAAAACTCAACAGTATCAGCAACACGCAAAGCATTGTCAACTTTGTTGATGACAAGTAAGACTGGTTTGTCTGACCGATGTAGCAAACGAGAAACTTCTTCATCCATCACACTGACTCCGACTTCGACGTCAACGACAAACAGAATTGCGTCGGCCTCTTCAATGGCCACTTCGACTTGCTGATCAATTTCAGCTTCGAAAGTATCATCACCCCCAATAACATAACCACCAGTATCAATAAGTGTGATCTCTTTACCGTTCCAATCTGTTTTTCCATAATGCCGATCACGAGTCACTCCACTCGTCGAATCTACAATGGCTTCTCGGCGCTGAATGAGACGATTGAAAAGCGTAGACTTTCCAACATTGGGCCTTCCGATAATGGCAACAAAATTGCTCAAAGGGTATTTATTTAGGTGGCAAAGCTACTTCTTTTGAGACGAAGAATAACCAAAACGTTGTAATTGTGTATTATTTGACCGCCAGTTTTTATTGACCTTGACAAACAATTCAAGGTGAATTTTCTTATTAAAAAAGGTTTCGAGGGTTTTTCGTGCCTCCACACCCACGTGTTTGATGGCACTTCCCTTACTCCCTACGATTATCCCTTTTTGTGAGTTTCTTTCAACGATAATCACACTTCGAATTCGAATGATTTTATCCGTTTCTTCAAATTGATCGGTTAATACCTCAACGGCATAGGGGATTTCCTTTTGATAGCTCAATAAGATTTGTTCCCGTATGGCTTCGTTGACAAAAAATCGCTCGGGCTTATCTGTGATTTGATCCTTGGAAAAGAAAGGTGGATGATTGGGAAGTAGAGATACGATACGATCGCGCAACTCCAAAACTCGGAAAGATTCAGTTGCAGATATGCTCCATACTTCGGCTTGGGGTAGTTTTTCTTGCCAAGAAGAAGCAAGTTGTGCAAGATCTTTTTGATTCGATAGGTCAACCTTATTGAATACGAGGAGTAATTTGCCCGCAAAGTTGACAATTCGTGTCCATGTATTTTCGTCAAATTCACGCTTGTCATTGGCTGCCACAAGCAGAACCATAATATCAGCATCTTCAAAAGTTGAGTTTGTGGCATCCATCATACGCTCTTGCAAGGCATAATCGGGCTTGATAATTCCTGGCGTGTCAGAGAAAACTGCTTGGACATCAGGCGTATTATAAATTCCAAAAATTCGGTGTCTGGTTGTTTGTGCCTTGGCGGTAATAATAGACAATTTATGATCCAAAAAGGCATTCATCAGGGTGGATTTCCCTGCATTTGGATTTCCGATGATATTGACAAATCCTGCTTTATGCATAGATCACAAAGGTACAAAACCCTTGTCGGGTTTGGTGATTTTTTGTATCTTTGATGTCTTCATCGCGGGATAGAGCAGTAGGTAGCTCGTCGGGCTCATAACCCGAAGGTCGCTGGTTCGAGTCCAGCTCCCGCTACACACCGGGACAAATCTTTTTTTTGAGATTTGTCCCTTTTTTTATTTTCTTTATTTACTCTGGTAAAATGGGCAATTTTGTGTAAAATAGGGTTAATATCAGCGGTTCGAACTTTTTTATTTTGAAATTGAAATTTTTCTGGAAATATCGAACCGATTAATCGTCTTTTAAATTCTACATTGCTTTTAATGTATTGGTTTTCAATGTTTTGCATTGATTTTAAGCCATTTTTATATAAATCAAAGACTTCCTTTTTTTTCGAAAATTGAATTTGCCTATCCTTTACCTCATTTATTAGATTTTCGATGTTTTTTTTGTGGTTTTGATACTCCTCTTTGGTAAGGTCGCCATCAATAAAAAGGTCTTGTACATTAATTAGTTTTTCTTCGAGGTTTTTAAGTTTTTCCCTTTGCTTTGGCCCAACTTTGTTTTGTTTATTTATTTTATCAAACTCATTCTTAATAATCTCCACTAAAAGCTCATATGCGTTTTCATCTAATGAAATTGATCTCAAAAAGTGGTGAAACCAAGAATGAGCATCTTCTTGTTTTATTCTAATATCACAAGGAGAAAAACAATGATAATATGCATACTTTTTATTCCTTCCTGTAGATATGCTACCTGAAAGCGGTTTGTCACATTTTGGACACATCAAAAATCCACGTAATGGGAATGCAGGATTTACTTTTTTATGATTCAAACCTTTTTGTTTATTACGTCCATTAATGACATCTTGAACTTTACTGTAGAGCATTCTAGTGATAATAGGTTCGTGAATTCCCTCTATGAATTGTTCTTTCTCATCACGATAAGCAGATAAATAAACAAGTCCACTATATAAAGGGTTGCGAATCATATTTGAAAAAGCGGTTTTACTTGATTTATAGCCCTTATCTTTTAGTTTATTAAAGACTTCTCTAAGATTATAAACACCTGTAGCCATTAATTCAAATGCCTCCAAAATATAGGGCGCATCGTTATTTGGGACAAGAATTGGTTTGTTAGTGGAGTCTCTACCAACACTGTATCCTTTTGGTGGCGAACCTACGTATCTACCTTCCTTAAATGCTCGTCTTCTGCCAGCAATTACATTTTGTGATTTTCTTTGATTTTCTACTTCTGGAATAGATAGATAAAACGCAAGCATAAGACCCTGCTCTGGAATTGTTAAATCGAGTGGCTGAGTAATTGCATTAACCTTTATTCCGAGTTCAGTAAAAAGATTAATCTTATTGTAGGATTCTGCTGTGTTGCGAGAAAATCGATCCCATTTTACAAATAATAACTCATCTATACTTGAAGAATTCTTTTTACAATATTCAAGTAATTTTTTAAACTCAGGCCTATTGAATGTTTTTGCTGAATAGTCTTCTCTATAAGTCTGTAAAACGTGCATACCGTTGTCTCTTGAATATTGCAAGAGCTTTGCCTCTTGGTCTCGCAAGGAAAACCCCTTTTTTGCTTGTTCGTCTGTTGAAACACGGACATATAAAATAGCATTTTTCATATGTTTTGATTTAATAGATTATTTATGATCATTTTAGCATAACCCTCTAAAAAGATCTTGACCTGATTAACTTCTTTATCTGATAATTTATTTTTCCTGTTTTTGTTTAAAATGATTTTACATTCGTTGTCTGATAACATGATTTTGATACACGTGCAATTCCTTTGCGTTTACAATAGGGTTGCTATTTATCAATCGATCTGATGTGCTCAGTATCATAATTTGTATTTTCTTGTGTTTTCAAAGTTGACCACATTGCCGTCAACCGTCTGAATAACAATAGTTGAATAGTCCTTTTTCTTTATGTGATCCATGATTCTGCTTTGAGCAGCCACTTTTTTTGTGGATTTAATCTCTAAGTGAGTGGGTTTTGATTTGTTAAAGCGAATGGTAATGGATTTGATGTCTTCATAATTCCTTCTAATCATTCTCAGCACCTTATCCTCCTCATCCGATAGCATTGAAATTGACCTAGCTTCAAATTGATTTAAATCGTCATGAAGAAAAGGTTCAAATATTTTGAAGAATGAAAAGCTGAAATGATCTTTTTGGAATTTTTCTAAAAAGTAATCTCCTATATCCGCTGCATTAAAATCCTCTAGCAAACCATCATCAAATTGAAAAAAATCTGTTGGGGAATCTTTATAAAAGAAAAAATGATACTTATTTTTAAAGGTAATAGTTGAAAAAACATACTTCTCAAAGTCAGTTATATAGGCTTCACTGTTGTTGTATGAAGTTTCTAGTGCTTTATTAGATGCAACTTTTTTGTTGTAATAAGGCGAGAAATGCAATTTTCGGCCAAGTTTAGTCCTTATTGCTCTAATATCATCATAGGAAAAACCATAGCTATTTAAACCTTCAACCATCTTTATCCATACATACTGAATAAAGCTTATTGCTGTTTTTTTGTACCCCGATTTAACAGTGGCTAAACCCAAATCAATATCCAATAAATCGTGCTTCTCCCAGTTTAAAACATCAAAATACAATACATCAATTTTTGTTTTTAAAAATAATGGCGTGTAGATATAATTAATCAAACTATCTGGGTCTTCAGTCTTACCGAAATAAGGGTCTAAAACAAAAAAATCATCCATATAGCAAAGAAACAAAAAAGTTGTAAATAAAGACAGTAAAATTACTATTTTATTTTAATTATAAAGCCTACATTGCCATAGTTGATTGAAATCATTGAGTGGACCCAACAGAAAGTTATTGAAAAAAATAAATGTTGTTTTTAAAAATAATCGTAAAAACGACTAAAAATAAAAGGTTTACGGTCAATCATTGGTAGACCCAAGGAAGTTTAAATATAGATAACACATAAATATTACAAATTATGGACAATAGAAATACATATCGAAACATTACATTGAGTACAAAAGTATCAGCTGCACAAAAAGCTGAATATGTAAAAATAGCAGCAAGTCATGGTATATCCCCATCGGAATGGATGGCATCAGTTATAGAAATGAATAAATTTAGTTATGGTAAAATTGGAGATCCAACACCAAACGAAATCAAACAAAAAAGAGAAAATGAATTATTAAAAAAACAATTGAAGAAAGCAATAGCACAAAGGGATACTTCAGATGAATATGGAGCCAACATGCAAGAGCGATCAAACAAAGCTGTACGTGAGCGTGATGAGTCTAATTATGCTTTAAAAGTAGCTGATTACTGAGAATAATAAACTTAAACGAAGAATAAATGCTATTGAATCTTTAATGACAAAAGAAAGACCAGCTAATAAGGTTGATATTCGTCCTGAAGAAACAATTGCCTTTGGGCTTCTAACAATTTTAAGTATCGTGGTATTTCAAGTGAAATTTTAAGTTTTACCAAAATAGCGCATACAGAAGCGCTGTAATGAGTAACAACCCAAAAGCACCTACATTAAAGGTTTTGTCTGTGGCAAAGAGCTGTTTACTCAGCACGATGCCTTTTGGATCATCCTGATTACCTTCTAGCTTGCTGATGCCTGCAATCACAAGCAAAGTTCCGATACAAGTCAGCATCATCTGGTGCATAAACGGCAAATTCACAAACAAGGCTGCATCACTCCAACCGTTGGGTGCGACTTTAAAGTACATCGCCATCGGTATGGACAATATCACACCCCAAATCGCTGCGTTGTTGGTGGCTTTTTTATAGAAGAGTCCCATGAGGAACACAGCTAAGATACCTGGACTTACAACCCCTGTATATTCTTGAATAAACTGGAACACCTGTCCCAGACTGCCCAGTTGTGGTGCGATCAGCATGGCGATGATTAGTGCCACAAGTCCTGAAAGGCGTCCTACTTTCACCATTTGCTTGTCGTTGGCATTTTTGTTAAACATCGATTTGTAGATGTCCATTGTAAATATGGTGGATGTGGAGTTAATCATCGAAGCTAGTGAGGAGACGATCGCTGCAGCTAGTGCAGCTAGGATAAGACCCTTAAGTCCCACAGGGATAAAGTTTTTAATGAGCCAAGGTGCGGCATTGTCATTAGCTACATTACCCGCTGTTCCCAAAAAGCCCTCACTGCTCAGAAGTCCCATGTTCAAGGTGCCTGTCTCAGGATCTAGGTTCATCACATAAGCGATGATCCCGGGAAGTACAACAATCACAGGGATAATGAGCTTTAGAAAGGCTGCGAACACAATCCCTTTTTGTCCTTCTTTTAAGCTTTTCGCAGCCAGAGTTCTTTGGATAATATATTGGTTAAAGCCCCAGTAGTAAAGGTTGGCAACCCACATACCACCAATGAGTACTGCTAAACCTGGCAAATCCCACCAAGCATCTCTTCCATTGGGGGTGATAATCTCTCCTTTAGAGAGTATCATCGAAAAGCGTTCAGGTGCTTTTTCATAGACGTATTTCAGTCCATCGATAAAACTCCCAGAGTCTGTTACGTTGGCAAGGGCAAAGTATGCCATGAGTAGACCGCCGATTATGAGCAACACCACTTGCACCACGTCTGTCCAAGCCACAGCTGCCAGTCCGCCCCAAAGCGAATAAGCCGCAGCAAACAGACCTAAACCAATGATACTGTTAAGTAAGATGCTTCCATCGCCGCTTCCTACAATGGTGTCCAGTGCTTTACCACCTAAAAAGAGAACAGTTGTGAGGTTGACAAACACAAAGAGTGCGATCCAAAAAACGGCCAATATGGTTTTAAGGTTGGTGCTATATCGTTTTTCGATAAACTCTGGAATGGTATACAGTCCTTTTTCAATAAAAATGGGCAGAAAGTATTTTCCAACCACAAGTAGCGTAATGGCTGCCATCCACTCATAGGATGCAATCGCAAGTCCAAGTGCAAATCCAGATCCAGACATGCCAATAAACTGCTCAGCTGATATGTTGGCAGCAATAAGCGAGGCGCCAATCGCCCACCAAGGCAATGATTTACCTGCTAAAAAATAATCTTCCGCACTTTTGGTCTCACCCTTTTTTTGGCGAGACACAAAGAGTCCGATGGATAGAATAATCAGCGCATAAAGCGCAAATACGATAAAGTCTAGAGTTGAAAAATCCATTTGGTTTTGTTTTTTGAATAGTGTGTGGTTGCACAATCACGTAAGCGTTGTGCGGCTTGCTCAGCGGTGATGTCACGCTGGGGGTTGGCAAACATCTCATAGCCCACCATAAATTTCTTGACCTCGGCTGAGCGCAATAGTGGCGGATAAAAAGACATATGCATATGCCAGTGGCTGTTATCCTTTCCATCTGTAGGCGATTGGTGTATGCCTGCAGAGTAGGGAAATGAGGTTTCAAAAAGGTTGTCGTATCTAGTGGTAAGCGCTTTTAGGATGCTTGCATAATCCGATACTTTTTGGTGTGAGAGTTCTAAAATAGAAGTAACATGCCTTTTGGGCACAATCATCGCCTCAAACGGCCATACTGCCCAATAAGGAACAAGTGCTACAAAGCTTTCGTTTTCCAATACAATGCGCTCTTTAGCATTGAGCTCTTGTCTGAGGTAATCGCCCAGTAAACTGCTATTGTTCTGTTCCCAATAGCTTTTTTGGTGCACTGCCTTTTTCTGTACCTCTTGTGGTATGTAGCGTTGTGCCCATATCTGTCCATGCGGGTGTGGGTTAGAGCAGCCCATAATCGCTCCTTTGTTCTCAAAAATCTGTACGTGGTTGATGTTTGGGTCACTTCCAAGATCGGTGTATTCCTTTTGCCAAAGGTTTATTACCTCAATAATATCACCAACCTCCATAAGCGGCAGGGTTAGGCTGTGATTGGGGTGATAGCAAATCACTTTGCATATTCCGGATTCGCTTTCGGCTTCTAGCAGCCCCTCTTTAAAGGATTCTTCTGGGCCTTGAAGTAGGGCTGCAAAATCATTTTGGAAGCTATAGGTGCCTGTGTAGTCTGGGTTTTTGGCGCCTCCTGCGCGTTCATTGCCCGGGCACAGATAGCAGTTGGGATCGTAATCTAACAGCTCCACTTCTTGAGGCTTGTCTTTTTTGCCTTGCCATGGGCGTTTGGTGCGGTGTGGGGATACCAGTACCCACTCGCCTGTGAGGATGTTTTTTCTTCTATGTGGAGTGTTGTTAAAATCCATCTATGACTCAGAATTTACAGTTTCTACGCCATTAGAGGTTGCTACCAATATGGAGGTAAGGTTAATGTCAAACTGTTCTTTGTAGGCTTTGCTTGCCAAATCCATAAACTCATTGACAAAGCCTTCTTCCACTAGGTTAATGGTACAACCCCCAAAACCACCACCCATCATGCGGCTTCCCACCACCTGCGGGAGGTCTTTTGATAGGTCCACTAAAAAATCAAGTTCCGGGCAACTGACTTCATAGTTATTTGATAGTCCTTCGTGGGTTTGGTACATCAGTGCTCCAAATCCCTTGATATCTCCGCTTTGGATAAGCTCAGCAGCCTTTAAGGTTCTGGCGTTTTCACGCGATACAAAAAGTGCGCGCTGATAGACTTTGCCAGAGAGTTCTTCCTTGTAAGTCTCAATGATTGCTTCTGGAACATCGGCTAAAAATGGATACTCTGGGTAGTCTTTTTGAATGACAGCAAGGGCTTGTTCGCATTCTTCTCTTCGCGTGTTGTACTCACTCGATGCCAGGTTATGCGACACATTAGTATTCAGCAGCAATATCTTATAAGGCGCAAACTCCGCATCAATTAGTTTATAATCTAAGGTCTCGCAGTTAAGAAGTAATAGTTTTTTTCGTTTGCCCATCGTCACCGCAAACTGATCCATCACCCCGCATTTGGTGCCCACAAAGTTGTGTTCTGCCATGCGAGAGATCTCGATCATTTCAAGGTTTGAAAGCTCCAAGTCAAACAAATCATTTAAGCCTTTGGCTACCCCACACTCTAGTGCAGCCGACGAGCTGATACCGGCCCCAATAGGCAGCTCACTGGATATCACACAATCAAAACCTCCAAGCTTTTCCGGACGGGCTTTTACAATGCCATCGACAACACCAAGTATATAGTTCTCCCAATGGGTATCGCTGATTTGTAAGGGCTTGTTGATATCAAAAGTAAACGCACCTTCATCTTCGGAGTTTACCCGACATAGGCTATTGTCCTTTTTTCTAAACCACATAGTGACTTTTCGATCAATCGATGCTGGCAGCACATGCCCTCCATTATAGTCGATATGTTCGCCAATCAGGTTGATACGACCAGGGGATTTTACAATGATGCCATTTTGGTTAATCATTTAAATTACTTTCTTATAACTTAAAAATCAATTTGCTACAAACTTATATTGAAAAATTATTCTAGAGTTAATGGGGAATCATCAATCAACTGCTTTATTTCAGACACAGTTAACTCATTATTATAAAAATAGAGCTCATCAATTTCTCCGCTAAATTGAGATTCAGTTAGGTTCTTAGCAGATACTCTCTTTGCGCCAATAAACAAATTGTTTGACCATGGTACTATAACGTTTTCAGGCATCTTAACTGGACTATCGACATTTAATTTTCCATCTACATATAATTTCATTGATTTTCCATTAAACGTAAACGCAATATGTATCCATCTGTTTAAAGATTTAGATTTTAATTTGTTAAACACATCTCTTGAAAAAGCATTCCCATATTTTTCTTGCCCATCATTGGAAACAGTTGATATAAATGCATTGAATTCTCTTTTTTCACTAATCTCTAAATAATACGTAATTCCGCCATGTTTACTTAATACACCTAATATTTGTTGTCTCTCATTATTTAATAATCGTGGCTTAATCCAAAGAGCAACTGACATTTGCTTTTTACCATTAAATACAAAATTACTACTGTTATCTAGGTCAAAACTAACGTAACTATCTGAAACTTCTGGATTTATATTTAATGAATTTCCTTTTTTACCACCTGAAGAGATAAAAGCATTATTTAGCGTACCAAAAGCTCCTTGTGCAATACCAGAGTCACAATAAACTTTTGATTGTGATGATGAATCAAAACTAAAATAACCAACCAATCCTTTGGAAGGTATATTATTAGATTGAGCACTCAAGTTTACGCTGAGAATAAAAATTAATATTTTGAATGAATTAAAAAATTTCATAATAATTGATTTACTGATTAATAATTAATTTAAAAATTTGATTTTGATTTGAGCTTTTCTTTGATTCCAATTGAATTTCTATAAAAAACAATCCATGATTTAAATCTGCTAATTCAATACATTTGTTATTGCTCTTAACTGTAAAGTTATTGGACTGAATTATTCGATTAGTAATATCAAATAATTTAAAATTTATGTTTTCTCCAATATATGAGTCAGAAAAAAATAATTGAATTTCCTGACCATCATTAGGATTTGGATAAACTTCTATTTTTGTTTTCGACTCAATAGCTGGAAAATTGAGTGAAGAGTCCCACTTAGCATACAATCTAATGTCTTCATTTGGCATTGATGATGGGAAATTAAAAGGGTTCGATAAATTGATGTCTGTGTACCAACCCACAAAATCAAAACCTACTTTGGTTGGATTTTCGGGTGGCACGATATTATCTCCGGGGCTTTTGCAGATATCTTCAACCTCACTACCACCTTGTTCATCAAAACTAATACAATATGAAATGATGCTTTGAAACATTTCAGTTGTAACTTTTTTGTAAGAAGTATCACCTAATTCTTTGTACTCAAGCGAAAGAAACTGCCTTGTTTCATATTGGGTGTAAAATAGGTCCAAATAATGATACCCTGCTTCCAAACTTATGGAACCCTCTGCTATCCATGGATCCTTTTCAGAAATACCATCTAACACGACAACCTCATGTCCATCAATCTTTAGCAATGATCCGTCATTTGATCGTAATTTAAATACATATGTTTTATCCTCCGGCATTTTGATAAATCCTGAAAAGTGTAATGCGAAATGCTCGTCATCAAGCTTCCCTACTTCACTAAAATCTAAATTATTAACGATTTTTGAAGCAGCAATTTGTCCTTGGCTCTCTAGACTTAAGTCATTAAAATTCGGTAAGCTATTTGTTGATGGGTCTAAATTGAAAACTTTATATTTCAATCCGTTAAAAGTTGATTCATCTATATTCTCATCAGGTAAAAATGGTACTTTTTCATAAGTGATTGAGTATGGATCATAATTTGTATTGAAACCAAAAGCTTTAAAAGTAAAGTTGGTTGTTTGATTTATAGATATCATATCACTTGCAATAGGGGAATTTTCATTCGGAACTGTCCCGTCTGTTGTATACCTTAGAGTAGTACCATCAATAAGGTTTTGCACACTAACATCTACCACACCAGCAAACTTTCTAATTCTAGGCAATGTCCATACTGATGTTTTTCCATTTTCGTATCTATCCCCAACTTTTAATAATACATCAACTTGTCCATTGGAGTCCATGAAAAATAACTCGCCATTTTCGTCAGTATTTTCGTTTGCAGAGGAGGTTTTTTCAATAATTGTTCTTTTATCATCATACGGAAAAATTTTTGTGTTTTGCAATGGGTTATTATTAACACTATGTTGAAGTTCCACATGATTATTCACATCTGTTCTTTCCAGTTTGGTGTGGACCCAATTAGTAATATCATTAATCACAACAGGAACTTTCATCTCGACAAAGTCCCATGAATCAGGTAGATGAGGTGCATATGTAAATGTTTCATCAATAATTGAATAGTTTGTTCCTCCAATCCATTCTATGATTGGTAGTACCATAGCAATATCCCAATTATAGTATCTTGATCCCCATGCTTTATTGTTTTCGTCCCAAGCCTCAGGTGCAACAGGATAACCATAGTCTCTGTACATTGCATCATAATTATTCAATGTAATTGCAATACCACCTAAATCCTTTCCTTGTTTGAAAACACCATCGACACCCAACCAGCAACTAATACTTGAAGCTCTAAAAATTCCATTGGGAGGTGAATCTGCTGAACGAGTATTGATTCCATTTGGAGAAATAAAGCCACGTTCAGTACTAAGAACATAGTTGTCTATAAAATCAGAAGTCATCTCAGGAGTTAATGCATTATTTCTTAGTTCTGCAACATGCCAGTTATTTTTCCATGAATCGTTGTCATATTGAGATAATAACCATGGCCATTTATTATTTATAAACCTGTCGACTTCACGATTTTCTATACTTTCCCAATAGTTGACATCTGAATTTTCTCCAAGCTCTGAAGCCATCATTTTTAGTTCTTGAGATTCATTTACTCCAACAGCCTTACTGTCATTGTCAATGTATAGAGGCCTTAACAGTTCATGGTAGGCAGTTTGAAGAAATTGCAAATCTGCTGAATGAATATATTGTTTCCAAATTTGACCAACAGCTCCATCAAAGTTCATTCTGGTTGTTGGAGAATACCAATGGGTACCAAAATTATCTGGTAAATAATTATTTTCATTTTTAAATTGAACCATATGTTTCCATGAAAGTGCATTGCCAAAACTCCAATCCCATTGATTTGCAACATATGAACCTGCGCCACAAAAAGCCCATGAATCCCAGAGGTGTAAACCCATAAAATTATTTACAGCTGTTTGAGTGTGTGGGTAACTTTCCCAACCTTCATTTAAATTGGTGAAATACATAAAGTAAAGGGACCACAAAAAATAATAGGTCTCAACAACATCGGAGTCTGAGCATCTGAAATAGGGTATTTCTTCATTCAATAGGTTATTAATCATGATTGTTTTTTCATCTCTTACATAATTGATGTCTGTTAAATCATCAGCAGTGCGATTTAATGCGGTTTCTCTATCATCGTCAACTGAAAGAGTAAGAGCAACAGCTTCAAAAGCAGGAATATCTATAGAAAATGAGTATCCTATATTACCTTCTTCCAGGGTAGAATTTTCAAAATCTTGAATAGATTCATTAGACGAAAAAACAAAATTTAAACCTGAATACATCATATCTCCAACCAATGCAGGTTGTCCCCAAGCTGGTTTAGTCATAGCTGTACCGTTTTCTAGAAGCACAACAGCATTGCTTTGTTGATCAAAGCTTATTGTTGAAGTACAACTTTGTGATACAGTGGTTTCTATATCTCCGTCGAATTGGGGAATTAATCTTGAATCCCAAAAACTTTCACCCTCAAATTCAATTTTAATATCTTTATTTGAAGTAATAATTGTTGTTAAAACATCGTTCTCAGAAATAAATTTTTCTTCTGTTATAGTGGTGTTTCCAATTTCATATTTTGCTACCATTTTATCTGGTCGCCACTCTAGCGAAATCGGGGTTGGGTGTTTAAACTTTTCTCCATTTACGACAACAGTACCATATGCAGATTTTGTTCTTCTCCAAAACTCCCATCCCCAATGATCATGACCAGTACCTCCAACACCATTTACAATTCCATTTCCTCTAGCCCTACCGTCCCTAAACATCGGGTGGGTGAATCCAATTGTTTCTAATTCTGTTATATTTTCATACCTTGCTTGACCTGCACCAGCAACATAATACATTTTATTCCCTGCTAAAAATCCATATTGTTCTCCATTGATGTCACGAGATAGCATTTGACAGTAATCTGTATAGTCTGGTTCATTTGGATCAATTAATTTCCAAGACGGCCATAAACTTATATCACCTAGTGTTTCGATTGAATTATTACTCAATCGGCTATCTAAAGTTTGATTTTTAAACCAGTGTAAAAACCGATGATCTGCCAATGTAGGAGGTTCAATCTTTAATGGAAGGTCTGTAACAATAAAACTCAATGGATTATTTTGTGAATTTATCGCACTATCTAGATGATATGTGATTTGATATACAATCGGAGTCCATTGAGCATAAAAAGTTTGATTACTAGAAATGTTGTTTAAGTTTCCAGTTGATATATCTAGAGTCTCACCACTGCCATCTTCATGTGTGTTCCATGAGATAAAATTAAAACCTATTCTTTCAACAATTGGTATTTCTACACTATAATTATTAGATGGTGATGCTTCGAATGCAATAGGGTCAGAACCATCATTTGAATCAAAGTTTATAGAAAAAGTTTCATAATATTCATCTAGTGGTTTTTCAAGATTCTTTATTTGCTGTATTTCACTCAAATCTAAAGATCTCGAATAGATATAAAGTTCATCTAAAATTCCCTCAAATTGTTGATTGCCATCACTTATATTTCCCAAATAAAGAAAACGATCTTGCCATGGAACAATTAAATAGTTTTGTTTTGTGACAGTTTCTGTCCAGTTAAGTTCTCCATCAACATATATTTTTGCATAATAGCCGTCGTATGTAAATGCAATATGATACCAAGTATCAATATTATCATTTGTTAATGTAGAATTTCTTGCTTTTGAAAATGCATTACCAAAATCACCTGATGAGTCAGGGCTTGCAGTTGATATATAGCCATTAAACTCGTTCTGCGAAGTAATTTCAAAATAATAATTTTCGCCACCATTTTCGACTGTGATGATTTTTTGTCTTGTATCGTCAGCTTTTGCGGGTTTAACCCAGAAAAGAAGTGACATTTCGCTCTCATTTTCGAGTCGAAAGGAACTACTATTTTCATTTTCGAAAACCATATATGCACTCTGGTTTTGTTGAGAAGAAAAATTCAATCCACCACTCGAATATTTACCGTTGTTTGAAATAAATGTATTCCCGACTGCCGTTCCAACACTGTTTGCTCCTTCACCATATTCACATGTATTTTGATCAAAACTAAAATACCCCT
>CEUV01010580.1_pt1 | contig 15039 bp, 6 predicted proteins | sample 356401 | NCBI WGS metagenome assembly CEUV01 (sample SAMEA2622710, study PRJEB7988) | marine metagenome | isolation source: saline water (ENVO:00002010), including
TGTATTGAGCGCGACGCAGAATCCGACGCATATTTGCACGAGAAGGTTGTCGTTGAGCAGTTCAAACTGCTTCAGCCACTGTTTAGCACGGATCTAAAGCAGGCTCTTATCTCGGAACTGGTGGGGAGCCTGGTGGAAAGGTAGTACTTTCGCTTCTATATATACTCGTATCCCCAGCAGCACCTCACGCGGCCAGACTCCGCGAGGCTTTCCCACTCCGCCCCCCACGACAAAGTTTCAAACTTACAATTTTAAGGAAAAACACGTGCTCATACCGTGGCGGTCTATGAATGCATAGGGGACCAAAAGATAGGCCCCCCTACCTAGCTAACTGATAGGAATTCGCGCCCCTTTCATTTTCGTTTTGCATCTTTCCTAGTGAGAGACGAATGTTCGTCTCCGATCAAGTAGGATGGACTGATCGCAAACAATGGAGTCTATCATTAGCGTCTTAAGACGCTAATGTTTTGCTCCGAGTCGTTAATTATGGCTATGCACATGTAGTGAATACCCTACAGCACAGTAGAGTGTGTAACGCATAAACGACTAGTGATGACAATTAGACAGCAACAGAATAATACGGTGTTATTCGCAACCACGCAGGAGCAGCGTAGCCTTGGATATTTTTTCTGATCAGTTGGAACGGTTTTTCAAAGAAATTGGGCCGTCCCTCGATTCTATTGGAGATGCTCTCCTATTTCATTTCATCGTTTCTCTGGTGTTGCTATTACTCAGTGGTATCGTAATAAGTGCTCTTTTTATCTCTGTAGAAAACAAATTATTGGCAGATACGTTGTTAGGCCAATCAATCACAGAAGGAGTTGAGTGCCAGCAAGCCGGCGAGAACAAATTAGTTAGTAAGAAAATCGGATTCGGAAAATTAGCTTTCTTTTTGGGGCTAGGGTTTCTGTTCGTACCGTCCACTCTCTTCGCCCTACTCAAGGCGGTAGACGATGGGATGCCACATGCTGCTTATAAAATCGCGTTGTTGACAGGTGCTTTCCTTGGTTTCGTTAATGCGGTCGCCTTTGAATTGCGGCGAGCGAAGCATTTCGGGAAGCAAAAGGCAAAAGCAACTTCTTTTTTTGTGCGTTTGCTTTTTGCTAAAGTAGTTTCGAGAAGTCTTTTAGCTGTTAGTATGACCAGTCTCTGTTTTCTGACTTTTATACATTTAATACCGAGTCAACAATATTCAATAAACGTCGTTGGAGTATGGAAATCAGGGGAACCTTCTGCTGTTAAATGGGATACCAGAGAGAGCCAGAATACTGGTCATCAGGTTAATATGACAAACCGAGAATTCAGTCAAAGATTATTAGCAGAAGCTCCATTTGTGCGACGTTTAGAGTTGTATGGCGATCATATCAACGATGGCGTGTTTAGAGACCTCCATTCACTTCAGGAGTTAGAGGTTATTCATATTATTTCAAAGAACCTAACCAAGGCAGGTTTAAAAGACATTGCCAAAATACAAACACTTAAGCGATTAAAAATTGAATCACCTATCGGTGACGATAGTTTGCATATCATCGGTGGCATGACTCAGCTAGTCGCTTTGGATATTTCAGCAACATCAGTTACGGACATTGGGCTAAAGCACCTAATCGATTTGAAATTAGAAGTGCTTCAGCTCGCACGGAACGTAAAAACAGATATTGGCTTAAAGAGTTACTTAGCTTCTGTAAAACCATACCCTAATTTGGATCTGACCGGCTGGGAACATGTTACACCCCAAGCTATGGCCGACATTAAGTCATGGTTGCTAATGGAAGCAAGAAGTAGGCAACAGATTCCACATAACGCGAGCTTTAAAGTGTTGGCAGGCGAAGCAGAGCGGATATATAGAAATATTAAATTGCCAACATGTTTAGCCGCAAACTCAAGTAGTGAATACGTAGACGGCATTAAGTGCTATCTTTCGACTCTCAGTAGTGCCACTGCTCTGGAACTCAGACACAATAATTTGAACGGAGCAGGATTCGAGGCGTTCAAGCTTCACCCTAACTTGCAATATTTAAACCTTTCGGGCAACGAGGACATTCACCCCGATGCTTATAAGTATTTAATCAGTTGCGAAAAACTGCGAATACTACGGCTAGCTGGTAATCGCTTGAGTGAAGAATCATTGAAAGCTATTAGTCAAATTAGTAGCCTCGAGTTTCTCGATTTGTCGGTTAACAACATTTCAGATGAATCCCTCTTTTTGTTAACGAATCTGGACAAATTAAAAAAACTCTATCTCAACAAGCGAGAAATTCAGATAGAGACCCTTACTATGCTAGAGAAGGCCTTACCAGACTGCGCAATTAGTCGAGATACGTGGTATCCATGGCTAGAAACTTTTGGAGAGCGATGAAGAGGTAACAGGGTATTAGTATCGGTTGCAGCCCAATTAACACTTTCAATATCACGGTATGATTCTTTAGTGTTTCATGCTCCATCGCTATCTAGAAGACCAAACGACCTCCAGGAGGAAGCGGATTTCAATAAGTCCGCCCCCTTCTTTTGCCCTCCGACACACGCATGCGGTAGGATGTGTCTGGTAAGCCGTTGACGGCTTGGTTGCGTATGAAACTCATTTAGTTTTCACAAAAAGGGGATGTTGATGCCACAAGGGAAGTTAAGCACTGTTACTGAATCATTACGAGGGCGAGCTGGGGACAGGTATGATCATGTTGCTCGGTTCTTATACTTTTGGAGAATACTATCTCTGATCTCAGCCCTTGGTTGGTTAATTATGGGCATATCTTTATACGACCAACGTGTGCTTGATGAAGCATCAGCAATATCTCTAGTCCTAACAGGATTCATATATGTTTATTTCTTGTATTCAATCGTGAATTTCGTAAAACCACTGGTGGATGTCGCTGTCAATTCATATGTGAATGAAGAGCTACTCAAAGAGAACACTGACTATTTACGCCAACTAGTAGAAATCGAAAAGTTCAAGCTCAAACGCTCTGATCAAATGCCTGGCGAGTCGCCCTGATGCAACAACCGATGCTTCAGTAACAAAATGGCCGGCATTGGTTGTGACGGCTCAAAACCGCTATACAACTGTTTAATTGACTAATTGTTTAATTTCCCCTGGCTCAAAATACGTCCCAGATGGGTTCACCATGGTCGAGTTCGAGTCGTTTACGACCATCGATATCGAGTTTGGCACTCTTTAATCCAAGCGAATACAGAACCGTTGCGTGCAGGTCAGTCACATAGTGAGCTTCCCCAAGAGCGTGATAACCAAGTTCATCTGTAGCACCGTGAACATAACCACCTTTTGTGCCGCCACCGGCCATGAAAATTGTAAAGCCATTGGGATGATGGTCACGTCCGGTCGCACCATTTCCGCGTTCCTCTAAGCCCGGTGTTCTGCCAAATTCCGTACAGAACACAACCAACGTCTCATCCAATAGTCCCCGACGCTTTAGATCCGTAATCAATCCGGCAACTGGTTTGTCCACCTTGGCGGCGTTTTCTGTATGGTTCTTTTTCAAATCCCGATGAGCGTCCCAACGGCCGTAAGGAGTCGGGAACACCTGAACAAACCGGACGCCTCGCTCAACCAGCCGACGTGCGGCGAGTAACTTTTGCCCAGCCGGGGCGGTAACCGAATTATCTAATCCGTAAAGATCCTGAGTGTTTTGCGTTTCCGTATTAAAGTTCACAGCCTCTGGCAGGGAATTTTGCATTCGATATGCCAGCTCATAACTTTTGATTCGCGCTAACAACTGTTGGTCATTTTTATAGTCGCTCAGTGTAAGACGATTTAGGTTGTTAATCAGATCAAATTCGCGACGTTGCAAGTCTGCCGACTGTTTGGCCTGACGTTTACTAAAAGGTAGTGGATTGGTCGGATCTAATCTCAAAGGAATTCCGGAATGTGCAGGGCCCAGATAATAAGAATCAATACTCTCGCGAGTGTCGGTACGAGTGGGCCCACCCAGCACTACGAATTTGGGCAGATTCTCATTCAACGTGCCAAGACCATAATGAACCCACGAACCAATACTTGGCTGTGTCTCATCAAGACGATGCCGCCCCGTATGAATCTGATTTTCCGCAGCATGGTCGTTATCAGTCGTCCACATATTGCGAACGAAACAAATATCATCAACCTGCTTTGCAATATGCGGCCACCAGTCGGTAATACCAATTCCATTTTCACCATATTGCTTATAACCAATCTGCATCGGAAAAATGGTGGGGTAGACATTACGCACATTAATGTCTAACGATGGTACGCTGCGAAAACGTTCTTTATGCAGCGGAGATTCCACTGGATTAGGAAAAGGCGTCTCTGAATAGGTCTTGCCGGCGTATTTTGTCAGCGCAGGCTTCGGATCAAACGACTCCATATGGCTGTAACCGCCGGAAAGGAAGATCCAAATCACTGACTTGGCTTTTGCACGATGATGGCCTGGTGCGTTGGCCTGTGACTCCTGTTGCATCATCGCATTGAGCGCAAGACCACCAAAACCGAGTCCTACATCGGCAAGGAAATGACGGCGGTTTTGATGATTACACATGAGCGTTTTTGTACTCCTCTACTTATCCTGGCAGACTCTACCTGATCGTCACAAAATCATTATGATTAAACAATACCCGAATCAACGCCTGTCTCAACGTCACCCGATCTCCTTCTGCCGATAAGAATTCTGCGCTGAGTGCTATCTCCCGCTCATTCGGATAACGCCCTAACACAAATACAAATGCTTCTTCAATATACTTATCGTCACTATCTGTATTTGGATTCTGTTCAATACGTTTATATAGATTACTCACCGCCTCATGAATGAAGTCACTGTTACTTAACACCAATGCCTGCTGCGGCACGATGGTGGTTGTTCGGCGGTAGCATTCTGTAGGACTGGGAGAGTCAAACAACTTTCCTAACGCATTGCTCCCTCCATCCTCCGGAAACGACTCATAGTAGAGACTCCGTTTCCTGGTCGTTAAGGCCTTGTTATTGTCGAGTGGATTCGTAGCTGGCGAGTCATCCAGCGTACCGGCAATCGCAAGAATGCTGTCGCGCACCATTTCTGACTCCATCCGTTTGTGAGGAAAACTCACGAGCAATTCGGGAGCTACTTTGTCATTCCCCTCCTGTTGCTGTGAGCTTTGCATATAAGTGCTACTCAAAACTATCGCTCGATGTAGATCCTTAAGGCTCCATTGCGAATCCATTAACTGCACAGCCAAATGATCCAATAATGCGGGGAAGATCGGCAACGAACCGTTTCTGCCGAAATCTGCCGAACTGGACACCAGAGGCGTCTGGAAATGACGCGTCCAAATGTGGTTTACAGCAACTCTCGCTGTCAGTGGATTTTGACGATCCGTAATCATCTTTGCTAATGCAGCACGTCTGCCCGAACTCACCTTCGGCGCAAAACTACTCAGGTGTTTATAATCTTCTATGGCCGAGTCTTTACGTGATGCGGCTTCTGAAACGGCTGTCTTGGCAGCCTCAACTTCTTTATTAGCTGCCTCAATTTCTGCCATTCGCATACTATCGTCGGACGCCATTCCCTCAGCTTTCTGCAAATGCAATTGAGCTTCAAGTAAGTCCGCATTTGCCATTAGCGATTCGGCTTCACGCTGTTTTGTTGCAACTCCGTATATGATTGAATCAAGTTCATCTTGAGCAAGCGGAGCGTCTCCTAGGTATCTAGCTTTATCTGCGGCTAACAATGATTTAATTGCCTCCAACTGAGCTTTGGCTGCTTCATGCATGGCTTCTGCGGCCATCCTGGGCAGATCGGCCAATTCCAATGACTGCCGAGCCGATTTCATTGTTTTTATCGCCGCCAGAATTTCATCTGTGGGAAGCACATTGAGAATGCTGGAATTTGAATCCTTTTCAGCCAACGCCAGCCGCCACCCCTGAACCGCAATGGGATCCTGCCCCGGCAAGAACTCTGCATGCTCAAAATCAAACAGCAACGGGGATTCGCCGGGAGTATGGACACGGATATCGTCAAAGATTGCGACCGTATTAGCCCGGCAATCCAACGTGATGGGTTGGAAATCGTTTTCTGTACAATTCCAACCATTTAGAGCTGCGGTGACTCCGGGCAAGGTCCTTAATACGTCGCCAGCTTTGTTTTTTATTGTGACGGTAATGAAAGTTGTATCATCGTCGGGATGAAGTATGAATTGCACATGAAAACGGACTTCTCCCTCAGCATGATTGTAGTACCCAACCGGTAACCTGCCGTAGCCTCCCGGTATATACGAAAGAATCGCTCCCTTATCAAAGGCAATATACGTCGCCGTTTTATTTTGCCGAGTATCATATGCCAACTGAAAGTTTACATGTTGGTCTTTAACAATCTGCAACTCAAATTCAATCGTTGTACCGTCCTTAACACTCTTCAACTGCTCGAGAGCATGTTGGAAAATCCTGCGGCCCTGACCCGCGTTTAGATAAAGTGACTTAGAACCAGCGAGCGCAGAGACAGCACCTTCTTCTCTGGCTTTGACAACCAACTGCTCGTAATGCAGCTTTGCTTCGTCCAGTGTTGCCTGTAGAGGCGTTTTATCCACAGGTGGGCGGGCAGAGACTGATTCGAGTGTCAGTTTGGCCTCCGACAGACGTGACTTGGCGCCATTCAACTCGTATTCCCGTACCGAATCTCTAAGTCCGGAGTACCATGATATTGCCGGAATCTCCACGCGGTCGATCCGTGGCAAAAGATGTTCGAGAAACCTGGGAACGCCGGGTTGTAGCGAGCCGCGGTCCTTATCAACATTACGTTCATCGCCGCCACTATAGAAGTACGTTGGTCGATCAGGCTGTTCATCAAAAACACGGACTAACCCAACCTTAATGGCGGTACGTGATCCACCATAACTATAAGGCTGGAAATCCGGCGGACGCATCTCGCCGCGAAACTGATCGGACCGGATACCAATCGGCTCAAAAAAGGCTCTTAACCGGAAGTAGTCATCATGAGCAATCGGGTCGTATTTGTGGTCATGGCAATGTGCGCAATTAAAGGTTAGCCCCAGAAATGCCTTACCGGTATATTCCGCATTATGTCGCATCCACTCATTAGGGTTTAACGAGTAGTAGCTTCGTATCAGATATCCCGTGGCAGGCCAGGCATCTTCGTCATGAGGATACAGTTCATCAGCAGCCAGCATTTGTTGGACCATTACCGCGTAAGACTTGTCCTTATTCAGTGAATCTACGATCCAGTCTCGCCAACGCCATATCTGCGGATCGCTGTTACGCACATCATTTTGTTGACGCCGACCGTACCAATCAGAGTATCGCCAGATGTCCATCCAATGCCTCGCCCAGCGTTGACCAAACTGGGGTGAAGATAGCAATTCATCAACTACTTCTTCATAACGAATCTTCTCAGAAGTAAACTCTCTGACTTTTTCGGGGGTCGGCGGAAGACCTATCAAGTCCAGATATACTCGACGTAGTAAAGTCGCGTCCTTCGCAGGTGTCCTGGTACTGCGTATACCCAAATTGACGTAGTCCCTTTCGATCAGTTCATCAATCGGTGAGCGAGATGTCATTAGGCTGGACTTTTGTGGTGGAATGAATGCCCAATGCTCGTCGGGAGGTCGCTCAGGAGATTCATTCTTCGGAGCCGGTGCACCTTCAGCTATCCACTTTTTGATCGCTTCGATTTCGACCGGTGTCAGAGCAGATCCCTCGGGTGGCATCCGTAGATCGGGGTTGGACGAGGCAACTCGTTCTAATAAATTGTGACCATTATTTGTCAATTCTTTGATGCTGGCAGCCGTGTCCAAACGCAGATCGGCCTTCTGCTTAAGAGCGCCATGGCAAGCATAACAACGCGCCTTTAGAACAGGTTTAATAAGTTCCAAATACGTATCTTCCTGCGCATATCCCTTAGTCGCTGCCAGAATAAAACCAACATAGACGACGATAGCCCGTTTGCCTCGACACATGTTTGTCATTCCGCTCCCATATTCACTTGCCCTGGCTTTTAATCACGGTTGAACTCGTGATGACTGCGACTTGTAAATGGTCGATTTTCAAATTGATCGGCAAGCGGGATATTAAACCCGTGTTTACATATAGTTGCCTGACCTTCAATATATCCAAGAGCACTATTACGTGCTATTAAAACAGCCTTTATCTAATCAACTGAAATTTCGAATAGCCGCCAACGTCTTTCTACTTTGCAGTGATCTTGATTAGACCTGAGCAATTCTCCGACCAAAGAAAACCAAACATTTGACAGGCTGTTTACAACAATGCTTAACATGACAATCACCTCTACCTCCGTTCTGTTATTCTGCAGTCTCTATGGTTCATTAACACAAGCTGCCGAACCGGCCCAGCCTGTCCTATTTCAACAGTCTCAAGTCGTTGCCACTTGGGAAAAGTACAAAGACATTCTCACTTTCGACAAATATCAAACTCTCACTCTGGTGGACGACGGCGGACCATGGAATCGAGGTAGGCTAGCGAAGTCGGCCGAAGGATCGACCAAGCCAGTGCTTTGGATGACAGTGTCGGTTGGCGATTAAACCGACTAATTGCTTAACTTTTTACCTGAATAACTATCTAATCAACTAACTGTTTAATTGTCTAATTGTTTACCCGCTTGCCCGCCATAGCGCGAAGGGCGAAGGCCGGAAATAATTTCCACCTGTTCACACCTGCAACATGGCTCTACAAATACCTACCATAGCTGACGTACATCTGGCGACCAAAGTCATCTACGAGCACATCTCGCCCGCTCCACTCATCCGGTCCTATCCGCTTGAGAAGGAACTCGGGCTCGCTCCGGGTCGTAGAGTTTGGCTCAAGGATTATGGCTACACACCGGTACGTTCGTTTAAGCTCTACGGCGCATTAACTTGGATGGCCAACAACCTTGAAAACTCTGGCGGCGTACCGATCGCTGCTCACTCTTCAGGGAACTTTGCTTGTGGTATAGCCTTCGCTTGCAACCGTTTTGACAAACCTGTCAACATCGTAATGCCGGAAGATGCACCTCCCATCAAATTCGATACAGTTCATGCTTTGGGTGGCAAGACGAAAACTTATGATCGTGCTCAGGATCATCTAACCGGCATCCGCGACAAAATGACTCAGGAACTTGTAGACACGCTCGGTTCCCTGCGAGCGTCGCCCTACAACGACCCCCATGTAATTGCAGGCAACGGTGTCGGTGCACTGGAAATCATCAACTCACTTAAGAGTGAAAATCGTGGCATATCCCATCTCTTCTGCCAGGTTAGCGGAGGCGGCTTAATGGCAGGCCATTGCCTACCATTCGAAGACATGTTCCCGGAAACCCGGATCATTGGTGTCGAACCGACAACTGCAAACGACTTTCAGAAATCAATGGCCGCCGGTGAACGGATTCGGATAGAGAAACCTACGAGTATTTGCGACGGCCTGCTTGCCTATACCGTCGGGGAATATAACTGGCCTATTCTTCATCGTACGGTCTCAGACGCCCTCACGATCACGGACGATTCCACTCGTGATGCGATGAGTTGGCTTTATAATCAGCATGGTTTGCGGACCGAGCCATCGGGTGCGATCGCTACTGCGGCGGCATTATCAGGCAAGGCGGATCTTAATGGCGATGGAGACATCGTAATCGTAATCAGCGGCCGCAATATCGACGAACAGTCATTCCGAGACATACTCGCCAAAGCCGAGTAGGTTTGCATGGAAACTTCTACGCCACTCAAACGGCTATTCCGGCGACAACGTGAATAGAGTTGCATTTGGATCTGGCGTGTCGCTTAAGGGGATACAATGATATCCAGCGTTGAGCCAGTCATCCTGTTGGTCGTTGTAATGTGGACTTCCCGGGTGGCCGGACTGCCCCTGTCCATCGACCGCCCACATACATGGGGGATTCGATCCCATATCATGGATCAGACGGTAGCCCGCTCCTGAAACCGATGTCCAGTCCGGTCCTTCACCCGTATTACCCACGGTAATCATGTCTCCCGGAACGCCAACTGGGGCGTGATTTAACAATTCCCCCAAGTCGCCTATATGATCCAATACGTGAGATTTGGTAAGAACGTGTAATTTACCCCAGGCCCACGTATTCATATCCTCGCCGAATCGGTCTTTCAGCATTGCCAGAGCGTTCTCGAAGGTTTGGATCACAGCTGCCTTATGACCATTACCTTCAAACCACCCCGGAAGATCTTCGTCAATCAGGCGGCTAGCAATGCCGCCACTGGCACGACCGACAAAACCTAACAATTCAGCGGGGAGCCTTTCCTGAGAAACTCGGTTCTGCCACATAGTGTAGAACACATTAAAAATCGCTCCAGCTGCGCTATCGACCTCCATCGCGCCATCCCATGACTCCAAAAGAGAAATAGCTTCTTGTACTGCTGCATCTTCCACCGATCTCAACACGCTAATTAACTTTGGCGCACACTCCACAGCACGTCCACTTATCACATCATTTTGCATCCTCGCAAAGTCTTCTTTAGTAAAGGGCGTTGTTTGTTCGTCTAACATGTTACGAATACGAGCGGCACGATGGCCACTATTCCAACACCCCGATAACATATGAGGATAATCATTAGCCGCCGTCCGGTTGTTTGCTGTACGAATCCATTCGCAATCAGGGTTTATCAACTTCGGCATCTCATCAAATGGGATGAAACCCTGCCATTGATCCTGAGGATCGGAGCCATTGCGGTAATGTCGATTATATTTTTTACGCCTGGGGATTTTACCCGTCGCTCGTAGCCCGATATTTCCCTGCGTGTCACCACTAACAACGCAAAAAGTAGGAACGTGCCACGGTCGCATTGCCTGGTGTAGCTCGCTGACAGTGGATGCTCGATTCATCGCCAACAAGGATGCGAGCCAACCGCCGCCATACATACCAACCCAACGTAATGATACCGGACCAGTATCCTGAACCGGCTTCGGTAAGATACTATCAACGATAGGACCGTTATGTGAATGGACGACTGTCTCGACGTAATCTTCTTTATCGCGTATTTGAATTGTCTCAATCCGGCTCGTCGATGCAATCCATTCTCCGTCGTACAGAAAACTGTCTGCATGCTCTTCCGACGTCTCTTCCTGATAAAGATCTCGCTGGGAACAAATGTTGTTTGTAATACTCCAGCCAACGCCCTGCGTACGGCCAAACATCAATGCCGGCATGCCGACGTACGCCATCCCCGCCACGTCGTATTCAGGTGACTTCAATCGAGCTTCATACCAGCAGGAGTTGGCATCAATTGCGATGTGGGGATCCGAAGCGACCATCGGAGCGCCACTTGCTGTCCGACTCCCCGCAACCGCCCAGTTATTACTACCCAGGCCTTCACTCGGAAGTGTCAAGGTTTCACCTATCGGCTCATTATTTGATGAAGCAACCGGCTCGTAGCTACCGACAGGCATTATTGCCTCTTCTTCGGCTTCCCCAACCGTGAATTGTTCGTAAAGTGGAGTATCACCGACGGCTCGACGCACAATTTCAGGAATACAGATAATTGGGAAACGCCCTGTCAAATACCATTGGAATTCAACTTCACAAGCAATGTTGTCGATCGGAGTCCAGGGGCGGATTGGGCAATCTAATATCGAATATTCAATGGGAGGCAGCTCCGCCGATTCGGCAATCACGTGATTTACGCCATCTGAAAAACGCTGCAGGATCATTTTTACATCATCATCAAGGTCGTGCCACTGTGACTCTGCAATTCGATGCAAGCCAACGACACGCGCAGTTCGATCTAGTTCCAAATGCGACTCGCCAAGTAATTCGCTGAGTTGTCCCAGTCCCCTACGACGCAAAAAATCCATCTGAAACAGGCGATCCTGAGCCATTGCCACGCCAAAGGCGAAAAACAAATCCGATGTCGTTTCAGCATAGATCGCCGGGATACCATAATTGTCTCGAGTAATTGACACCTTGCTATCTAATGAACCGTCTACTGCCAGAGCTTCTGATTGTAGTCTGGCTTCACATTCTTCTTGAAACCACTCATCAAACCTTGCACGTGACCACCCTTGTTGTTCACACAAAAGATCGATGGTTACTCCCTGACCAAGACTTTTTAGTAATTCTCTGGACTCGTCTGAATTGCTTACCATGTTTCTACTTCACTTAAACTCCAAACCACTTCGCGCTAAGCGTGCGTTCGATTTTATATATATTCTCCCACAGTGCAGATCGTTTAACAGCTTTTCCGCTTTGCAGGAAGAGATACTGCGGAAGCTGGAGTAGGGTTAGATGTGCGGGTCTTTAATCATTCGTAAATGCTTTGCCCTTGGCCTGTGTAGCTGTCGTACACATGTTGATAAACGCGTTTGCACTTATCCCTATACACCTCTGTGGAATATGCTCGAGGCAACTCGTCCAAGACCGTCTTCACAGTCGAGAATACATCTGCCCGTGTACGCTGTTTCTTCCTCCAGTCCAGCACCAGCTTGGCTTCCTTTAAAGTCTGAAGCAGTGACCTCGCTACTTTCTTGACGCCCTCTTTGTCTTTGTCGGTCATCTCGATCACAGGACGGGTCAGAATATCAAATATCGCTAACTCTTCTTCGTCTAACTGCTCAGCAATTCCCCGCTGTTCTTCGGCAGACAGCTCTTTGACAAAATCTATTAACGTCAAAAAGAAGCCATCGACATCCATACCTTCGTTATAGTCATCGATCATCTTTCGGAATCGCTCCATCAACTCTACACGTGTCACATTCCTGACAACCATGTGGTGAAGGGTCTGGCCTACAACTTGTTTAAGTTGCTCTGCCTTGGTACGCTTCCGCCCCTTTTGAAAGTGTTCCTTAAGTGCCTCAAAATCAATGCTGCTTAGATCGACGAGCGATGTTTGTTCGGTTGGATGAATCACGTATCCCTTGGTCGCAATCGAGTCGTCCAAGAGTTCAGCAACCGCATTCATGACGTCGTCAATACTGGCATCTTCAGTGAACGTGCGTATTTTATCTGCCAGGACAGACAAACAGGTCTTTACGGGTGCGAACTCCTGAGCCTTTTCGTCTGGAAGGATAGCTTTGTAGAGCTTCAAGACTGTGTTGACGAGCCCGATAAACTCTTTTTTCAGGTCATCGTTGAGAATGATCTGCTCGACCGAATCACGAATGGTTTCAGAGGTCTGTTTGTCGACTAAGCTCTCCGCCGCGTTCGTGATATGTGCAATCCTCGCAAAACCTTCCGATTTGATTATCGCATCAAGGTCCACACCACGTTGTTGACAGAACTGGACTGCTTCGTCAATTGCACCACGCAACTGCAAGACCAGCTCCTCTTTATCCCGTATTGGCTGGTCGTCATCAGTTACACCACCGCCGGAAGAGGCTCCGTATATGGCCAACGCTTTTTGAAGATTTCGAAACACCCCAACGTAATCCACAATCAGGCCGTTATTCTTATCTTCGAAAACCCGATTTGCCCGGGCAATGGTCTGCATAAGCGTATGATTCCGCATTGGCTTATCGAGGTAGATCGTCGAGACACAAGGAGCATCAAACCCTGTCAGCCACATTGCACAAACAAACACAATCCGAAACGGATCCTCTGTATCTTTGAACTTTTTCTCGAGATCTTCTTTAACAATGCGTAACCGGTGGGGCTCTATATCCAACCCTTTTGCCTTAAAAGATTCCACTTCGTTCTGTTGTTGCGATACGACAATGGCCATATCGGTCTCTTCCATGTAATCGATATTCGCCTGTGTATCGGGTTTCGATAAATCATCAGAAACTGCCAGTTGTGACTTTAGGCCACCTAAATACGCTTTCCAGTATTTTTGAACCTTATCGTAGAGTCTGACGGTAGTCAGTTTGTCGATGCATATGACCATCGCCTTACCGGTATGCTTACGCTCCATATGATGCGTAACGATATCTTCTGCCACCTTTTCGAGCCGATCATCTCGTGTGATCAGATGGTATTCCCTACCAAATTCACGCTCCAGCTTCTTGCCTTGCTCTTCGTCTAAGTCAGCATCTTCGATCAGTCGCTGCAGATCTTCATCAAAGTGCTCATTTTCAAGCTGCAGTTCGGGGATCCGATTCTCATAGTAAAGAGGGACAGTGGCACCGTCTTCGATGGACTGTTGAAAGTTATAGATACTGACATAATCACCAAAGACCTCTTTGGTGCGTTCTTCCCCAGCCATCAATGGCGTCCCGGTAAAGCCGATAAATGCGGCATTCGGAAGCGCAGTACGCATGTTTAACGCTAGCGTATCGTACTGACTGCGGTGGGCTTCATCCGTAATCACGATAATGTCGTCACGGTTTGATAACTCGGGAAATGCTTCACCATCTTTAGTGCCGAACTTCTGAATCAGTGTAAATACAAACCGGTGGTCCTCTCGCAGCAGCTGTTTAAGCTCTTCCCCGCTTTCGGCTTGGCACTCTTCGGTTACGACTCCGGTATTGCAAAACGTCTTATAGATCTGCGAGTCCAGATTAGTACGATCTGTGACCACTACAAACGTCCAGTTGCCCGGTACTTTTCGGAGTGTTTTTTGCGAGAAGAAAGCCATCGAGAAGGACTTTCCACTTCCTTGCGTGTGCCAGAACACACCCAGACGCCCTTGATTCTCTGAAATTTGACTAAGCGCGGTCATTGCATTGTTAACACCAAGGTACTGATGGTTCTTAGCAACGATTTTTGCAAGGCCTCCCTTGGATGCATCAAACAAGGAGAAGTTTTCAACCAAGTCGATTAATCGATTCTTATCACAGGTCCCGCGGATCACCGTTTCCAATGAAATGATTCCCTGTTCACCTTCACTGTTTATTTTCTTCCAATCCGCGAAGTGCTCCCAACCGGCAGTGATACTCCCTACTTTTGTTTCCGAACCGTTTGAGAGAATAACCAAGGCGTTAAACCAAAACAGCTGTGGTATCGTGGTCTTGTAATCCTTGAGATTATCTTCATACGCCTTTTTCAATTTCGCGTGGGTTTTTTTCAGTTCAATGAACACCAAGGGCAGGCCATTCACAAAACCGAGCAGATCAGGCCGCCGTTTGTAGACTTCCCCGGAAATCCACATCTGAGACGCTAGGAAGTA
>CEUV01000237.1_pt1 | contig 15037 bp, 9 predicted proteins | sample 356401 | NCBI WGS metagenome assembly CEUV01 (sample SAMEA2622710, study PRJEB7988) | marine metagenome | isolation source: saline water (ENVO:00002010), including
ACCGTCCACGACGGGTGGATTCGGTCAGAGTTCGGCCACACCGGGCGGATTCGGATCGAGCGCGCCGGCGGCGAGTCCGTTTGGGGCTTCGACGGCGACGCCGGGCGCCTTTGGGGCGAGCGCGCCGACGGGCGCGTTCGGCGCCGCACCGACACCGGGTGCGTTCGGTGCCGCGCCAACACCTAGTGCGTTCGGTGCTGCCCCAACGCCGGGCGCGTTCGGCGCTGCCCCCGCCGCGAGCCCGTTCGGTGCTGCGTCGGCGCCCGCCGCGGCGTCGACGCCCTTCGGCGCGGCGCCTTCCACTCCGAGCGCGTTCGGAGCGACGCCGACCGCCGGAGGTGGGTTGTTCGGCGCTTCCACGCCGGCTCCGAGTGGAGGATTGTTCGGTGCGTCGACACCCGCGGCCGGCGGTGGTTTGTTCGGCGCCTCTGCGCCTGCGACGCCCGCGACAGGTGGCGGTTTGTTTGGAGCGAGCGCGGCGAGCGGTTTCGGCGCGCCGAAGCCCGCCGGTGGTTTATTCGGCGCCGCGCCTTCGACACCCGCGACGGGTGGTGGACTCTTCGGCGCAAGCACGGCTGCTTCTACGCCCGCGGCGGGCGGTGGCTTATTCGGTGCCTCTGCTCCGGCCACTGGCGGCGGGTTGTTTGGTGCCGCCGCTCCAGCGCCCACGCCGGGCGGAGGGTTGTTCGGCGCCGCGTCCTCCGCGGCGGCGACGCCCGCGTTCGGTGGGTTCGGGGCATCATCGGCGGTGCCCACACTCGGGTCGGCCCCAGCGGCATCGGGAGGGGCGTTCGGCGCGGCGGCGACGCCAGCATCGACGCCCGGAGGCGGCCTCTTTGGCGCGTCGGCGCCAGCCGCGGGCGGCGGGTTGTTTGGTGCGTCGGCGCCCGCGGCGGGAGCGTCCCCCGGCGGTGGTCTCTTCGGTGCGGCGAAGCCGGCTGGTGGTGGTCTCTTTGGTGCGGCTCCGAGCACGGGCGGTGGTTTATTCGGTGCCGCGCCGAGCACCGGGGCGGCTCCGGGTGGCGGATTGTTCGGTGCGAGCGCTCCATCGTCTGCGCCGAGCGGAGGTTTGTTCGGTGCAGCGCCGGCGACCGGTGGCGGCTTGTTCGGCGCCTCTGCGCCGGCGGCTGGAAGCAGCATTTTCGGTGGTGGTCTAGGCGCGGCGCAGCCGAGCGCGGGTGCGCTCGTTCCGTACGGCGCGCAACCGGCGGCGGCAACGACTCCGTACGGGTCGCCGTTGCAGCCTCCTCAGCTCGCGCTCGCCACGACGGAGCCCGCCCCTGCGAAGCAGTCTTTGCTCGGAAAGATGCAAAGTCCGGCCGCTGGCGCTGCGGCGACCGCGTTTCCTGTGCGTTCGCTCACGCCTCGATCACCGTGGCTCACGAGCCGTGGTGGCATCAGCAGAGAGCCGAAGCCTCGCGGCGCGGTGTCGGTGTTGTCGCCGGGCGGCGCCGCGCAAAGCGTGGGAACGCCGGTGTCGGGCCCGCGACCTGGAAGCGCTGTCTCTGTCGCGACGCCGTCGAGCGGTGGATGGTTGTTTAAACCGCGAGAAAACCCGCGCGCGCTATTCATTCGTCCGGAAGGCGCGGCCGCTTCGCCGACGCCGTCGGTGGCGCTTGCTGTCTCCCCAACGCGCGAAGAACAAAGCCCGGAGCGTCGTCAAGTGCACTTCGCCGATGACAAGGAGAACATGGCGGGTAAATCTCCCAGCCGAAACGTCGTTATTCCGAAGCTCACAGCCGAAGGTTACAGCATGAGTCCGTCCATCGAACAGCTCGAAAGAATGTTTGAACGCAACGGAGACGAAGCGCTCGCGGCAGTTGACAACTTCTCCGTCTCTAGCGAAGCGTACGGTCGCGTCAAGTGGCTCGAACCGGTCGACATCCGTGGATTGGATCTCGATAAAATCGTGTCGTTCGAGCAGGCGTGCTTGTGCCTGTATCCCGAAGATCAGGGCATCGAACCGCCGGAGGATGGTCAAGGCTTGAAGAAGCGCGCCGAAGTGACGCTCTACGGAATCCTACCGAAGAAGTCTGGCGACGCCGCGAAAGAGAAGTACCGCGAGAAAATCATCAAACAGACCGAAAAGGCGAACGCGGAACTCGTCGAGTACAACCCGGACACGGGTATTTGGAGATTCATTTTGCAGCTCTAAGGCTGTGACCAAGAAAACGAGTCTCATAGACTACGCAAAAAACGGACTGCGCGAAGAGCGGCCTAGAAGCCGCCTGAGCCGACACGGTGCGCGTAAAACTTCACAGAACATTAGATTTTGTAATAAGCAAAAGTGAATGAAAAAATTGGACATTATACGTAATGTTTGACGTCGTAGACAAACTTGGCACCACCCTCGCTCAATTTCGCGAAGGCGCGAGCGAAATCGTAAAAGAATGCGTCTTGATCGACGGCGTAACGCATGAAATGCGGCGAAAATCCCGGATCGGTGTGTAGCACGCGATCAGTACTCAACCACAGCAAATCTTTCTCGTCCTTCCCGTCCGCGGGACGACGGAAGTACTCGTTATCGAACGATAACCAATTGACGGTCCAAGAGCACCCTCCGGCCATCGCTCCCTCCATCTTCGTGCCCATGAATGGACATCCCGTGAACTTTGTCCCGTTCTTCGCCCCGTACCCAAAATCAGTCACCTCCGAGCGCGCTTTGAACGCTCGACCAATCGTGTGCGCCCCGCTCAGCGCCACGATTTCCGCGTCGTCCAATCCCATGCGATAAAAGACGTTTCTGAGATGCGTCGCCGCGTCCGGCGCGCCGTCCCCGAACGGTGGTTCCGCGTCCGGCAGATTCCCCTCTCTAGGACACGCGTCCGCATCCGCTCGACCGTACCGCATCGGAATCTTCGGCCCACCCGCGCGTTCGATCGCCGTCGCCCCTCCCAACTGAATCAAATCCGCCCACGACACCGTCGGGTGCCGCGCCTTGATCGGTCTCAGGTATTTCACCGCCTTCTCCAACCCAGCGTTCGCCCCGTGCGCGAGCTCGACGTCGAAACGAACGCTCCCGTTCGCGCCTCCCCTCATCGGCCACGCCGCGTCCGTCACGGTCGCGTCGTACGTTCCCGCGTCGTGCCACGCGAGTCGAACGAGGATCGGATGACACTTGACGTCATCCAACAACCGCGCGACGTCCTCGCGCGCCGCGAGCACGCTCGCCGAGTACATCTCGTTCGTCGTCGTCGTCGTCGTCCTCTCCGACGGCGCGACGTGCGCGCGCACGAGATCGATCCTGCGTCCCGCGGACGTCATCGTTCGAGACTGACGCGACGAATCATTCGCGCGTCACTCATCGACGCGCGCCGGTGCCGATGCCCGCGCTCGGCGTCGCGCTCATCACCGGCGCCACCGATGGGATCGGTCTGCACACCGCCCGTCGATGCGTCGAGCGCGGGCGCGACGTCGTCGTGCACGGACGAGACCTCCACCGCGTCGAGCGCGCGATCGAGGCGGTGGAGGCGCACGCGCGCGCGCGCGGCTCGTCGGCGTCCGTGCGCGGACTCGTGCGCGATCTGTCCACGGTGGACGGGGCGAAGGGATTGGTGGAGGAGGTGCTGAGAGAACACGGAGACGTGGACGCGGTGTTTAACAACGCGGGAGTGTACGCGACGACGTTTGAACGCACGGCGGATGGGAACGAACGCACGTTCGCGGTGAACGTGGTGGCGCCGTACGTCATCGCGGGTGGATTGATACCGATGTTGGTGCGAAATGCGAAGGCGTCGGGGGTAAAGTCGAGTCTGTTGAACGTGGCGTCGATTTCGGCGGCGCCGAGGATTGATTTTGAAAACGTCGACGCGGAGCGACGATTTTCGCCGCACGGCGCCTATTCTCTCTCCAAGGCGGCGATGAAGGCGATGTCGTACGAGATGTTCGATCGACTCGAGGCGAGGAGATTGTGCGGTGGAGAGGCGAGCGTGGACGATTTGAACGTGTTTTCGTGCGATCCGGGAACGGTGAATACGAAGATGCTTCTCGCGGGCTGGGGACGGTGCGGCATCGAGACGTACGAGGCGAACGACGAGTACACCATCATGATCGAAGACGTCGAGCGAAACGGGGCTGAACACAACGGCGCGTACTTCATCGGCGCGCGTCCGCAACCGCGTGCAAGCCGCGCGGGCGACGAAGATCAAGCGAGACTGTGGCGTTTGCTCGAGGAGAAAACCGGCGTGGTGTACGCGTGATTCGCGTCTAGAAAAATGTACCAATTGAAATCTAGTGAATCTATTGCTTGACTCTGTAAAAGAATCTCGGTCTCGCGCGCCGACGATCGCGTCGTCGCATCGCCGCTCGTACGCGAGCGACGCCCAGGAGTAGGACGAGCGAGACGAGGACGACGCCGGGCCAGCGCCACGACGAATATCCGCCGTCTTCGTTGTCCTCTTCGATGTCGCGCGTTCCCTCGCGCACCTCTTTCGGCGTCTGCTCCTCGCGCCTCGCGGTCTCGACTCTGGCATCCTCGATCGGCTTCTCCACCGTCGGTCTCTCTTCGACCGCGTCGCGAACCGGAATCGCCGCCGGTGCAACGTTCTCCTCTCTTGGCGCATCCGGAGGACAACACTTGGACGGACATCGCACGTCCGGGCACTGATCGCACGACAAGGGACAACTCTCCGACATGAACGTCGGATTCCTATCACACTCGCCTTTGCTCGCCCAGTCGCAACACGCCTCGTTCGTGTCTTGACACGTGGACTCTTCGCCTCGAAACGTGTCGTCGCCGCGCCTCTCCTCACACGTCAATACGCCGAGCGAGTCCTTGCGACATGCGTACGACTTTTTCGGAGGATCGCGCGGATCCTTCACGCCGCATCGCTCCATGGCGTACCCTCGCGTGGCGTTGTACAACCCCCACGCGCAGTGCAGGGTGATCTCATCGCGACGACGTAGCATGCCGCGCGTTCGCAACGCGCTCGGATCTGGAGGCCGTTGGAAGAGCTCTTGGTCGGGACACCCGAGGGTGAACCCGTGGTACCAGTGTTTGGAAAACGCGTAATCCAATACGTTGAACGTCAAGCCGTAGTGCAAGACGACCGGGAACCGAGCGTCACGAGGTGGCATGTACCCCGGGTACAACATGAAATCGTCGTGCACCTGAAACTCGATGCCCACCTCGGCGGCGGCGAAGACGTATCCGTACATCTCCGAAATCCACGGCGGTCCGTATTTCCCATTGTCGTTGTATATGTCCCCGGTGTTCGCCCACGAATCGGGGTCGTTTCGAACCTCCTCGGTCCAGTGTAACCATCTCGGCGCGAGCGCGCGCATGTCCTCCCTGTGCATCACCGTGAAACCGCCCACCTGTTGCGTCTTTTCCACGTTCGGCACTCTCGCCTTGACGCCCATGTGATTTTCCGGTAAAGTCCCGATTAAATACGTATACAGCGCCGACACTGGCGCGCCTCGACGCACGCCCAATAAATCCACCGTCATCGGCGCCCTAAAAATCATATCCGCGTCCAAAACTATGATGAAATCCGCCTCGACGTCGACGTGCTCCAACCAATGCTTGATGCTAAACGGTTTATTATACGCCGAGTACCGATCCTTACTCACCGGATGCGTGGCGTAATTCGGATGCACGTGCGTGTCCGGAACGATGTCCAAACCCTTCGGACGCGCGTCGTCGCACGCCATCAGTCTCGTAAACTTTCCTCGCTGCCCGACGCGTCGCCACGAGTCGTACAAACCGAGCGATTGCCAATCAAAGTACGCGGTACACTCCGTGCTAAACACCGTGTGCACGCTCTTCCCATCCGACGACGGGTCATCACCCATCTCGCGCGCGCGCACCACCGCCATCGTCGTCGACGCGCGCGTCAGCAGCGTCATCAGCGTCGTCATCACCATCGTCGTCATCGTCGTCATCGTCACGAAACGGCCGCCCGCGCATCGCCCACGCGTCACCCGCGCGCCCACACCCCTTCCCCGAGCCTCCTCCATCGAGCGCGCCGCTCCCTCGACCCCCACCGCGCACTGACGCACCGCATCGAGCCATTCATTCATCGAGGGGATGGATTCCAGAAAATCATGCATTCGTTACAACCGGTACGAAACCGAATCGACGCGCGATCGCGCGCTCCCTCACCTCTTCCTCACGTCGGCCCGATTCGAAAAAACGCGCGCGTTTTCTCCTCGGCGCGTTCGCGCGCCTCCCTCGCTTCATCGACGCTCGCGCGTCTCGACCCGCCGTCGACGCTCGCGCGCGGTTCGCCCTCGCGCGCCGCCGCCGCCGCCGCCGCCGCGCGTCGTCGACTCTCCGCCGCCGCCTGCGCGAAGACGTTCCCGGCGCAGTCCCCGTACGGGTCCTCGCCCATGAACGCGACGTCCTCCTCGTTCCAAGACATGACGAATCGATCGGCGAACGTCGTCGTCGGTCGAGGGGCGTCGGCGTCGGGTGATGATGCTGACGCGGATGATGACGACGATGACGACGGTGCCGACGCGTTCGGCGGCGTCGACGCGGTCGTCGCGCGCGCGGGCGAGGCGCCGTAGAGTTTATTCGCGAGATTACGAAACATGCGTCGCGCGTTGAGCGAGAGAGTGCGCCGTCGCGCGTCGAATTGTGTCGGTGCCCATTCATTCATTCATGCATGCATGCATGTGACGGGACGCGCCCTTTTTCTGTGTGTGTGTGTGCCGACGCGCGTCGCAGACGGAGACGCGCGCGATGCGACCGATGGTCTCGATCGCGTCGTCGTCGTCGCGCGCGTCGCGGTGCGCGTCGTCGCGGTGCGCGTCGTCGCGGGGCGTCGCGCGCGCGGTGAAAAGGGCGTGGGGCGCGCGAGGACGGGGCGCGCGGGAACGGGGCGAGGAGACGCGGAGAACGCGTCTGGAGGCGACGACGACGCGAGAGGTGACCGGGGTGAACGCGGTGGAGGCGGCGGTGCGAGCGTTGGGACGGGGAGGGGTGATCGCGGTGCCGACGGATACGATTTATGGATTCGCGTGTTGCGCGCGCGACGACGGCGCGGTGCGGCGATTGTACGAGGTCAAGGGGAGACGAACGGGCGTGCCGGTGGCGATCGCGGTGGGAGACGCGAAGGACGTGGGGATGTATGGGGTGTGCGCGCATCTGGACGAGGGGATGCTCGAGCGGATACTTCCGGGACCGGTGACGGTTTTGTTGCGACAGCGCGCGGCGGGCGACGGCGGCGCCGCGGCGGTGTCCTCCGCGCTGAATCCGGACGTTGATCTCATCGGCGTGCGCGTGCCGGGGAGTGATTTCGTGCGTGAGGTGTGTCGCGCGCACGGTGGGGCGATCGCGCTGACGAGCGCGAACAGATCGGGCGAGGCGAGCACGACGTCGGCGACGGAGTTTGAGGCGCTCTGGGGCGAGTGCGACGAGGTCTTCGACGGCGGGACGATCGATAACGGGCGTTTGGGGAGCACGATCGTGGATTTGAGCTCCACTGATCGTCATTTTCGTATCGTGCGCGAGGGCGAGCGATGCGCCGAGCTTGTGCGAGTGCTCGAGGATGAGTTTGACTTGAAAAAGCGCGCGTGACGACGCCCCCGCGACACTCGAGAGACGCGCGGGAGCGCGCGCGACGTCGCCGACGCCAGCACTCACTCACTTTAGAAATAACAACATAAAGTACTAGGTACACCACCGCGCGCGTCGTCGAACGAAGACGGTCTCGCGCGCTCAGAGATCTTTCCCTCGCACTTTGCCGTCCGTCGAGCTCGCGAACGCCGAGTACGTCCTCCTGAACAACCACGCGTAATCCGACGGCACGAGCGGGTTCAGACCCGCGCGCACGTCCGATGGATTCGTGTACACCACCGCCAGGGGCACGCTCGCGAGGAGATACAGCGCACCGACGGTGGGAAAGAGCGCGAACGCGCCGGGGTGGCCGTAAATGATGAGCTCGTGGGCGAGCACGCACCCGACGACGAACGCCACGGTGAGGGCGAGAAACGCCAGGGCGACGTTTCGCGCGAGCGCGGGCGGGCACCGCGGTCCACCGCCGGCGCCGTCGCGCGAGACGTCGAGGACGCCTCGAGGCATGAGGCAACGGGACCGGTACTGACGGTCAGGTGGTTGGGAACCGCCGGCGAGAGTCGTGCGAGTCATACATGGTCATACGTACATACATACATGCGCGCGCGCGCGTCGCCGAGCGCGACGATGCGCGTCGAATCTGTCGTATCGTGGGTGTTCAGTCCGCGCGCGCGCGTCTCTTTCGGTCGGTCGGTCGGTCGGTCGGTCGGCGCGCGCGCTGCGTCACGCGGATTGGCTCGATTCTTCGTTCAAGCCGCGTTGATGCATGAACATCCTCCGCAAAACGATCTTTTGGAGCTGCGATTCGCTCATCTCCCCCTCGTCCTCGTCCGTCGCGATCGCGATCGCGGCGGAATCGTCGTCTCTCCCGAATCGCGCGTCGTCTCGTCGTTCGCTCTCTCTCTCGCGGCGACGCTTCTCGCGTCCCCGCCGCCGGCGCTCCACCGCCTCGCCTCTCACCGCCTCCTCTCGATCGATCGAACGGTGCGACGCGAGCGCGGCCAACACATTCGACTGCGTCGCCATGATATCCGTCAGCATGGCCTTGACGCTCTCCAACTCGCGCGCCGTCGCGCGCTCGGACGTCTCCAGCGCCGCCAATCGTCCCGTCACCCCTTCCGCCCCCCGAGGCGCGCCCACCGTCGTCTCCATCTCCACCCACTCGCGGGTCGCGTCCACCGTCGGCGTCTCCGCGCTCGATCGTCGCGCGTCGCGCGTCTCACTCGCGCGACGATCGAGTCGTCGATCGAATCCCGCGAGTCGCCTCGTCTCCATCTCCCCCGCCGTCTCGCCGTCGTCCGAGCGTCGCGCGCGCGCGAAGCCGACGTCGCGCGCGCGCGCACCCGCGCACCACGCCGTCGTCATCGTCGTCGTCGTCGCGGGCGTCGTCGTCGTCGTCGTCGTCGGCGGCGGCGGCGCGTCGACGACGCCGAGGTCACGCGGGTGCCCGGTTTCCATCGTCACGAACCCATCGCGCGCGAACGCGTACGCGGGTTCGTACGACCGCCCGGAGCGCGCGACGGGGAGACGGCGCTCGCGTCCGTCGTCGTCGTCGCGTCGACCTCGCGCGCCCGCGCGCGGGGGCCATCCGTCGTCGACGCGCGGGAGCGACATGATGTGTCGAGAATGCATCGAGAGATCGATCGATCGATCCATCGCGTCGCGACGACGCGCGAACGCGCGAACGCGCGCGCGGCGTCGGACGGACGTCTCTCGGCTCAACCGCGCGTGCGTTCGTTCATTCGTCCGTTCGTCCGTTCGTCCCTCGTTCGTCGCGTCGAGGGTCGTCGTCGGATTCTCGAACGCGCCGAACGAACGCACGCGCGACATCCATCGACGACGTCCATCGTCCGCGCGATTGAACGAAATGACGCGCGCGCGCGTCGCGCGTCTCGCCCTCGCGTGCGTCGCGATCGTCGTCATCGGTCGCGTCTCGGCGCACGACGCGCGCGATCGCGACGCCGATGCCGACCGCGTCATCGAGGCGAGACGAATCGCCGCGCGCGATGACGCCGACGATGCCGTCGTTCGAATCGCGCGGTTCTCGCCGTGCGACGCGAACGATCGGTTCGACGCGTGTTTCGAGAGCGAGGTCGTCGACGGGGACGCGGAGGGGACGTGCGAGGTGGTGGAGGGACGGATTCGAGACGCGCGGGGGGGCGCGGTGGGCGACGCGTGCGGGACGGTGGACGGCGTCGGGACGCGCGTCGTCGCGCGCGCGCGAACGAGCGATGGGTGCGCGAGAGGGGGTGATGCGTATCGAATCGAGGCGAGGGTCGTGTGTCGAGGAGGAGGTCGTTTGTTTCCGTACAGCACGTTGTTGTTGGGAGAGGTGGTGGCGCTGGCGGATTCGACGATTTATCTCGCCGAGGCGGCGCACGCGCTCGAGGACGCCGTCGACGGCGCGGAGGAGGAGGAGGAGGAGGAGGAGGAGCACGAACGGGGGACCGAGTTTACGATTTACTGGCCGGCGAGTTTTTAAACGTGTACACGCTTTACAATCGAGACTGAAAGATTGAAAGATTGAAGAATGTCTATTTCCAATCCGAGTCGGATTCGTCGTCGTCGCTCCCGTCTTCGTCGAAATCTTCGTCGGAGAGTTTGTAATCTTCAGCATCGTCCTTGTCGGGCTTTTCTTCGTCGTTCGCATCCTCCATCTCGTCGTCTCCTGTTTTGTCGTCGTCGTCGTCGTCGTCGTCACTCGGAGCGTCGTCGTCGTCTTCCACGTACTCGTCGTTGGCGACGCCGCTCGGAAGCGAGCCCGGGAACTGTTCCATCGTCGTCGCCTCCTCGTTGATGATGAGACCGAGTTTCTCCACCATCTCCGTGCTCGTCAGGTACGTCTCCATCGGGTACAGACACCGCTCGTACGAGCGACGCATCGCGAACGACGCGCTGGTGTGCGACGTCAAATCGCGCCCGAGCGATCGCGCCACCGTCTTCCAAAACTTGGCTCGCGTGACTTGTTCGTACCCACCGAGATGTAACGTCTCGATGAAGACGCGATGGAGATTCATGCGCGAGCCGCAAAACACGGGGGCGATCGGCATGTCGCCGTGACCGAAGGCTTCCTCGCGAAACTTGTCGAAATCTTTTCTATGATCGCCCGACGGCCATCCCAATCGACGCGCGATGGCTTTGCACCGCGCGATATGCGCCATATCCTCCGGCGTCAGCGACTTCCAAATGTCCACGGGTTCGGGTGCCAGGTGCACGGGATCGTGATACTCCTCCGGCGCTTCGACGATTTCCCACGGAGAGACCCACATGTAATCCTCCGGATCGCTGTCGAAGACCACCATGACGGTTTCCCATCGATCGGGACTGGCGCGCGTCTTTCTCACGCGACCGAGGTAATACAACGCGCCGTTCACCGACACGATCCCTCGCGATTCATTGGCGGCTTGCACGCCTTCGAATTGCATCATGATTCGATTTCCAGGGCTGAATGGTTTGTTATCCACCTCTTGATACTTGGACCACGGCAAGACGTACTCGGCGATGTCGCCCGCGTACAACGGCGCCATGACGAGTCGACGTTCATCCTTCTCCGTTTTCACCGCCTCCACGCTGTTCTTCGATCGCGTGCTCGCCTGACGCTCCGTGTCCGGTTCATCCAACAACAGACACATGAACCACGCGCACGGCGGATTCACCTCACCGTCCCCTCGACGCGCTTCTTCGCATCCTCTGTACGCGACGCCGAGCACCGCGCACCGCTCCACCGGTCGCAACGAGTTGACATCGATCCAATTTCTCGGTCTCGATTTCTTCTCCACGTACCTCGCGTACGTCTTTGACAGTCCTCGTCTGATCAGAGCGACGATCTCTCCGGACTTGATGGCGGCGACGCCGTGTTCGATCCCAGTGGTGAGTTGAAACGCGCGCTGCGACATGCGGTGCGAATCCTGCGCCACGTAACGCAAAAATTGATTCACCAAGTTGGCGGCGCGACGCACGGTGAGCGGCGGTAACGGTTCGAGCAATTCGGGTGCGGTAAATATGTCGTTGAGCCCCGGGATGTTTTCTCCGTTCGCCGTCGTCGACGGCTCGGACGGCGCCGCGCCCGCGAGTTCGTCCTCGGCGCGCGGGCCGTAGACGTAAAAGCGCAATTGCGCCAACCACGTCGGTTTCATCTCCGTCCACGCGGCGTCGTCCATGAGATTCGCCTGCGAAAACACGCTCTCTATGCCCGCGAGCGTCTTGAGAAGATCGATCAACGACGGTTCCTCGGCGCTGCAGACGGCCTCGATGCGCGACGCTACGCGTATGAAGCGATCCATCCATCGCATGTCCCCCGTGCGCCAAAACGGCGCCGAATGCGCGATGAATTTCACAGTCTCAAACAGACGGACCGCGCGCGTTCGTTCGTCCGCAGTTCCCGTTGAGACGCTCTCCAAGTGCGCGTACGCGTCGACGGACATGGAATCGCACAACTCGTTGATTCTCTCGAGTCGCGCGGACGGTTCGAGCGGCGGCTCGGCGTCGGCGCCGTCGACGGCGTTCGACACCAATCTGTGTAATTTGGTGATGAATCGTTCGTTATCGTACGACGCGTTGCACCACGCGCTCAGTGCGTCCAGACTCTCACCCGGTTCGTATACGCCCCATCGCGAACCGTATTCGCGCAAGCCCGACACCTCGCCCGATCCAGACGGCACGTCTTCTAAATCTTCCTCGTACTCGACGTTGTCCACCGGTGGTCGCGTCTTCGGTCGTTTCGGCATCTCCATCCCGTCCACGATTCGCGGCGCGTCGTCGTTATCGCCGTCGCCCCCCTCCCGCTCGTCGTCAAGCCATCCATCCGGCGGCGTCTCCACGAAGAGTCTACACGCGTTGTTCAAACCACCGAGCGCAAAGTATCGTCGTCCGTGTTCATCCACGGCGACGGGTTTCCCACGCGTAACCACCGATCGATTGACGAATTCTGCTCTCCACGCGGTGAGCTGTTCGCGACGGTACTCGGCGAGCGTCGGCGGTTTCGACTCCTCTCCGTCGTCCTCTCCGTCGTCCTCCTCGTCGGCGCGTTCAACCTTGACGTCGTCCGTCTCCATCGCGTCGCCATCCCTCTCGCCGTCGTCTCGATCCACCTCGCGAGCGTCCTCTTCGACGCCCTCCGACTTCGTCTTCGTCTTCTCCGTCTTCGGCACCTCCTCGGCGAGCGTCGGCGGATTGACGTGAAACTCACCCCTTTTCCGTCGTTCGCGCGTTTGGTCGTACACCTCGGTGAAATATTCCCGAAATGCCTCGCTCTCCGACGCGATAGCGCACAGTGCGACGGCGAGCGACACGCGTCCAGTCGGTGGCGCGCGTTCGATCGGTTCGCCCGCGTCCAACGCCGCGACGGCGCGCACCGCGTGCGGTCTCGCGCGGCCGTTGATCCAGCGCTGATACTCGACGATCAAGTGGTTCGCGCGGTCTTCCCAATCGAGCTCGCCGATGTCGTTGATTCCCATCACCGGATCGGTCCACCATCGCGCCCGCTCGGGTGGCGTCTTCATCGTCTCGTGATCGATGGAGTCGACGCGTCCCTCGACGACGCGCAGACACGCCGTCATGAAATCGCGCAAGAGGGCCGACTCCGCCGCCGTGACGTCGTCGCTCAAGAAGGCCCGGGCGAATCGATCGAGCGGACATCGAGGAAAGTGGAGCGGACGCGTGAAGACTTGCGAGAAATCCCACAGCGTGAGCGTCTCGGCGAGCAACGCCGGACCGACGCGGGCCGAGTATCGCTCGAGGACGCGAGACGCCTGCGGCGGCGGTTCCATGCGCGGTGGATGCGGTTTGTTTTTCGCCTCCTTCTCCGCCTGTTTCTCGGCGCGGATACGCTCTCGGCGCGCTCTGTCGCGCTCCAATCTTGATGCTTTGGTCGACGTTCCCAGTTGGTGCTTTTCGCTCGTCCACGTCTGTAAATCGACGACGAAGGACGGGACGTCGACGTCGGCGGCGGACGCGGACGCGGACGCGAGCGCACCAGTCGGTCGAAGCGCCCCAGATTTGACTAAAGTCTCGATCTGGGACGCGATGAAGAACCCATCGACAACGACGTCGGCACGAGTGTACCTGTACGCGTTCGAATCGTTGGCGTCCTCCTCGGAGCGTCCGTCGAGCGCCGCCTCTCGTTGCGCCTCGGCAGACGTATCGCCGAGAAGTCTCGCCGCTTTCGTCGGAGTTTTGATCGCCATCGGCACGTCGTGCGCCACGACAGGAATTTCGAGAATGATGCCTAGACCTCGCTCGAGTTCTAAATTCCAATCCTGCGCGAGCGCTTGCACGACGGCGTTGACGAAGCGCGCGCGTCGAAGCGTCGTCGTGACGTACTTTTCAAACCTCACGCTCGGCTCTAAAAGTTTGTACCACGCCCGAGGCGTCACCAACCAAATCTCCGGCGCGTCACCACCGTATCTAATCACCCAATCGTGCACCTCCATGAGCTTGAGCGCGTGCGGAGGCTTGTCCTGCGGCGTCAACGTCTCCGCCAAGACCTTGCTCGGTAATTCGCTCTCGCCGCCCTCAATCTTCCTCGCCTTTCCCAGCACCAGCACCTCGCACGGCTTGGACCCGTGCACGTTCACGAATTTACCCTCGTTAAACTTATCCCTAAACTCGTACTCGTCCAACACGCGCAACGGCAGCGCGGTCTCCCGCGTCTCGGCCGCCGGGCGAAACTTTCCCGCCGTCGTCTCGTCGCCTCCGCTCGCCGTCGTCGCGTCCTCCTCCCCCCGATTCACCGGCATCGGTTCACCCGCGTCGACATCGTCGACCTCCATCGCCCCCGTCCCGTCTCCCGTCTCCCGTCACCGCCCGTCGTTCGTTCGTTCGTTCGTCGCCGATCGATTTCCCAGACGTCCCACGAACGATCCCGCGCGTCCGCCTCCTCGCCTCCTCCTCGCCCTCGTCTCCCGTCTCGCGCGATCGAACGATCGCTCGCGCGCTCGTCTCCCGCCCGCGCCCGCGCGCGCGACCTCGGCGTCGTCGACTGTCGACTCGAGACGGCCGTCGTGTCGGAGATTTCCAGACGACAGAGCGCGTCGACTCCGGATGCGTCGTCTCGCCCTTCTCTCTCTCTCTCGCGCGACGAGCGCCTCGTCCTCGACGACGACACCTTTCCCGTCGCTCGTCGCGCGTCGCTTCTCGTCCGCGCGCGTCTTCTCGCGCGACGACGAGGGCGACGACGACCGCGTCCCCACGCCGTCGAGCGCGCGACCACCGCGCGCGAACGCGACGTCGAGCGCGTCGTCGTCGCCGTCGACGACGAGGGGGAGTGAAAACGCCTTCGCGTTCGCGACGGCCGAGTCGACGAAGACGACGCTTCGCGACGCGCTTCGAGAGTGCGTGGAGGGCGCGCGCCGAGGGCTCGGGCCGGGACGACGCGTCACGTGGGCGCAGTTGTACGTCTCGGGGACGACGTACGATGAAGAGGCGATCGCGGAGGCGGGGAAGGTGACGAGAGAGATGTTCGGGTCGTCGCCGAAGCTCGTGGGGGCGATGGTGCGCGCGAGCACGGGAGGGGGGGGG
>CEUV01140163.1_pt1 | contig 15027 bp, 12 predicted proteins | sample 356401 | NCBI WGS metagenome assembly CEUV01 (sample SAMEA2622710, study PRJEB7988) | marine metagenome | isolation source: saline water (ENVO:00002010), including
ATTGTTTGGGGAGCTGTAAACGACAAGAAAATTGAAAAGTTATTGGAACTACTACCAAAAAATGCTATGTATTATTTCTGTGAAGCGAATATTCCAAGAGCGACACCAAATGAAATACTTTTAAAGCTTGCTAAACAACACAAACTCAAAGGACAATCTTATTCTAGTGTTAAAGCAGCTTATTCAAGTGCGCAAAATAATGCAAACTTTAACGATTTAATTTTTATAGGTGGCAGTACATTTGTGGTAGCAGAAGTATTGTAAATTTTTATACTTTTTTTTTGAAATATTTGCACCACTTCTAAAATGAATTATATTTGCACCCTCTTCACGGGCGATTAGCTCAGTTGGTTTAGAGCACCTGCCTTACAAGCAGGGGGTCACTGGTTCGAATCCAGTATCGCCCACAAAAGCGGAATCCATCTCATTTTGAGATAGCATTCCGCTTTTTTTTATTCTCACAAAGTCCTATTTTTAAAAATCTATCATAAAATTAGAAGATCATCAAGTCTAAAAGTTCCATAAATCAGTTTCTTCATATGATGGTAAAAGATAAAGCAAGCCATTTTCTTGAAACCTTGTTATGTATCCTTCTCCCCTAATCTCTTTACTTCTGCATTCTTCAAACTCCTTTTTATACTCTTCATCAGAATATGTATAAACATCTCTTATATAAAAATGTGATTTTTCGTAATCTAACTTTGTAAACTTCACTTTTCTATCAATAAATCCATCGTTGTTAAAATCTTCAAATTTGTTTAAGTCTGTAAAGGCGAAACCATCTAATGTATAGTATTGAAAACCTTTATCTGTTGGCTCATAATCACCCATGAAATAATTCTCTCCGTTCCATTTTTCAACAGGAAATTGACTAAATTCTTTAGGTGTTATAAACGCTTTTCTTGCCTTTTCAATCTCAGAAGGAATACTACTTAAATGATCTACTCTCCATATAGAATCAGATTGGTAATAACTGTACCCAAAGAATTCGCACTGATTAAAATGAGTCCACCATTGATTACTTGAAATTTCTGCAGGTCTAAAATCAAGTGATAAGTCATCAAGTGATAAATTATCATACACTATGTTTGATACAAAATCTTTAGGGCTTTTTATACAATGTTTTATGAATTTAGTATGATACTCTTCATCCTGAATAAAATGTTCATTAAATATTCTTTCAACAATTAAAAGTCGACCATAAAAAGGTACAGCTGTAACTGTAACCGAACCACTACATTGTCCAGCAACTTTTTGTTGTACAAAAACAATGGTATCTTGATTAGACTCTTCAATCAAGACTTGTTTATATTCGTAATAATCCCAAACATGTAAAGAAGTAACATTATCTTTCAGTATATAAAAACCACAAGGGGCAGAACCACAAAAAGGCCAACCTCTTGGCTGCAAAAGAACATAGTTGTTTTTTAGATTTATAATATGAAACTGATTTAAAGAATCGGCTACATAAAATTCATCCTCCGATCTTACAATTCCTTCCTCTAACATTAATATCTTGTATTTCTCACCTAACTTTGAATTACTTAGTACATCATTTTCTGATTGAGGTTTTTCATCAACAAATACCTCTTCTTTTTTTTGACTAGTATTACAAGACGAAAAAATTATCAGAAAAAGGAATAATCTAAACATATTAATTTGATTTTTGTCTGTTTAAAATATCTGCTATGATGAAAACTGGATCTTCTTTATCTTCTAATAGTCGTTTAAATGCATAAAAGAAATCTTTAGAAATTCCGAAATGCATAGCGCAACTATTCTCTAGAAAATTAGACCTTAACAATATCATTGTATAAGGGACATTCAATACAGATAATACTTGTTTTTCATTTGTATAAACAGAAACCTTTGCATTAGCTGATAATGTGTTAAAATGTGACGCCAAGGTGAAAACTTGAGACAGTTGATTGTCATCATAATTTTCGGCAATCGTCACATACATTTCTAGACACTTCCTTTCATCATTTAACCTATAATTAAACTCAACGCTAGTTGTATTATCATATAAAAGAGTAACTACTATACAATTATCTTTTTCATAAACTCCATAATGCAGCTCGTTTTTCTTGCAAATACTTTTTAGTTCATTCCAGACATAATCCGATTCATTACCTATCAACCTTAACTTCTTAATAGAACTATAATACCAACGAATTCTCTGGTTAATTTCTTTTAACTTAGAATAAAACGAAAGACCAGATTGATAATACCACTCTTTGTGCGGTGAAAATTCGCCGCATCCTCCAAACTCTTGTAAACACTGAGTCACAGCCCACTTTTTATTACATTGGGGACATTTTCCATTAGTTTCAAAAGTATTCCAAACAAAGGAACAGTCGCACATCCACAGAGGTTCATGAGGAGGATTCCAATTACATTTAGGACAATAGATTTCCTTTTTCATGATTTAATTTTTATTTCTACAAATAAACTTACTATGCACGAAAGTTATATTCTCTAATTAATGATCGATCAATTTTAATAGCATATCGTTCATCTTCATATTTTATAATTGCATATTTTTTATAGCCCCCATCATCACCTAAAACATCCTGAAACTTCCTTCTAATTTTCGACAATTTTTCTTGAAAAGAATTTTCCTGTACATCAATCAACATGTTAATAGAATTGGTGATATTAGCAAGGTTAGCTTGCCCACTAAACTCTAAATAAAGTAATTTTAATTCATCTTTATAATCAGCTAATTGAATTTGCTTTACTCCTTCTTGATTCCTTATAAAAAAATGGTATAAAGTCCGCTCTAAAGGAGTAAGTTTTACTTTATTGTTGTCTAGATCAACTAAGACAGGGTTTCCTTTCTCACAAAAGATAACTCTAGAGTCGCGCCTTGAAGACTTAAACATTTCTACAGAAAGCATTTTACTTCTGACGCCAAACATCGTTTCAATTGATTGACTTATGATACTTGGGTTAATATTTTTCAACCTCAGTATCTTCTGGCACTTTAAGCAGATGTCAGTCATCTTCATCTTCATCTCTATTTGCCTTTTATCTTCACAAAAATCATTGATACAACCAACACTTTTATGATGAACTTTAGACATCATCTCTTTATAATTATCAAACATCAAAAGCTGTAACACATTGGAAACTACTTGATATGCTAAAGGGTATTTTCTCTCTGAAGCAATATAGTATTCCCACTCATCTGTATATATATAAGCATTGTTATTACAATCTCCATAGGAAAACCAATTTAACGGGTTTGCTATATCCGTCAATAGAATAACTAATTCATTGTCACCAACATCATAATAATTTCTGTATAGTTTATGATGTATAAACAAATCGTTCATACCCTCTTTTCTTTTTCTTCTTAATGGAAATGAAGGGATAGAAAGAGAAAACTTTGAACGAGATTCTTTCTCATCATTTAAAGAATAACTCATAACCCTTTTAGTATGTAAATCACTCAATGACTCCAATGATTGATATACACAGTTATTATCTTTGAAAGACAAATCATGCAAGGAAAGGTGGTAAGTCATAGAACCATTAAACTGCGACAACAACTCAACAACTTCTTGCAACAAAGAAAAGTCTACATTTTCGGTACGAATCAAATGAATTTTCATGCTTGTATGATTGGTCTATAAATTAAAAATTTATTTCCTTCTTGAATCAAATAGCCACTCTTTTTTTGATTGTGATTTTTTAACAGCATAATGATCTAAAGAAGACATCAAATCATCAAAATCTTCATGAAGATTAGTAATGTCAGTTTTTACTGCATTACTTCTTTTTATATTCATACTAGCAGCATACTCAACTGCATCAGGAGTTTCGCTTAAGTACGTAAACACCCAACTCTCAGTAGATTCAAGTTCTTTTATCATACCACTTATTTGAGCGTAAGAATAAACTCTAGAGGAATTTTCATATCCGTCTGTTATAATCACAACTACCACTGTAGCTAAATCATTTTTAATTTCTTCCCCTACTGTATTCTGTAACCGAACAATCGAAGCCCCAATTGCATCATAAAGAGCTGTCATTCCTGTTGGCTCATAAACAATGCTATCATTCTCATCAAAAAGAATTCTTTTTTTGCAAAGCTTCTTCACCTTTCTAGGGACCTCTCTATCAATATCAATTTTTACCTCTTGATTAAAAGTGGTTAACGATATGAAGAAATCCTGATCGGCATGTTTCTCAGACAACGCCATTATCATATCAAGCTGTTCATTAAAAGCACTAACGGTAGAATTTAAACAAGCATTCATAGATCCACTTTTATCTAGAATTAGCTGATAGTAAGTTTTTTTGTTTTTTAACATTTTACAATAAATTTGATTAATAATTACTGCAAAACTGAACAAAATGACTACTTTTTTGTGTTTTTACAAGCTTGTAAAAAAAGAATGTGTTTAGTTAATATTCCTCTGCTACATCGTTATTTTTTCAATATTCCCAAATTTTATGTTATATTGATTGAAAATAAATTCTATGAAATTAAGAAATTACTTAATTGGTTTTATTGTTCTTTTATTTTTAATAAAATGTGCAAACGATAATATAGACAATGAAAACACAATTAAAGACACATATGATCAGGAAGAAAAAACAGCTTCAAATATAACTGAGAATAGAGAAAAAAAAGTGTTGGAATTTTATCCAACACCTGAAAATGGTTATTCCCCATTTGATCTTTATTTTGGTAAAGGGATATATAATAATAACAGCGGAAATAGTTTTGTGATAAAGAATTCTAATCAAACTCATGCTGTTGTATTGTTAGTGGACGCATATTCAGAGAGAAAAGTAAGAAATGAATTTATAAGAAAAGGGCAAACTTTCTCAATGACTGGAGTGCCTGATGGGACTTATTATTTAAAATGGATGACTGGAAATGACTGGTCACCAAATATTAAAGTTGGTAAGTTAAAAGGAGGTTTTCAGACAAATATGAATTTTAGCGAATCTTCATCGTATAAAGATTGGATGTCTGTAAGCGGGTATCAAGAATGGACAATAACCTTGTACTCAGTAAGTAATGGTAACATGAACCAAAAAGGAATTAACAAAGAGCAGTTTGCTAATTAATCATTCAATTTTAAAGGAACAGCTTCAGGGTGATAAAAAACTTGATATGCTTTTTCTGCAAAACCAGCTTCGTACGAAATAATTTCATGATTTACATTTGATCTTTTTACAACTATTCCTATTACTTTACCACTTTCTTTGTCAATAACAGGTCCACCACTCGTGCCTTGAGATATGCCAGATTCTAGCTCAATTAATGTTGTATCTTTTGGCATATAACTTGTAACATTTAAAGCAAATTTTTTATTTCCGTCTGAATCATGTTTATCATCTATCTTTGATACTGATTGATACCCTAACACAATACATTCAGGGCTATAGTTCATAGGATTTTCTGGTTCTTTAGTATTAATTTCTAGTGGTTTAATATTTTTAACTGGACTTGATAGTTTTAATAAAGCAAAATCATCGTTTTCATCAGATGGTATCCATAGTACAGAAGCTTTTATATCTTGTTCATATTGTTTACCTGCATTTGTAAAAAGTACAGAAATATTTTTTTCTATTTGATCGTTTTCATCAACTACGCAATGCTTAGCGGTTACAAGAACCTCATTTGAAATTAAAAAGCCCGTTCCGTAGTTTCCTCCTTCTAGCATAATTTTAGCTACAGCAGCACGAGGCTCCTCAAATTTTTTGATTCCAATGTCTGTTGTGTCAAATAAAAAATATAAAAACACAAAAGAAAAAATACAAAAAGTAAATAATCCAGATATCTTTTTAATTCTCTTATTTGTATCTTTTTTGCTTTGCGCTTTGTTAGAAATTCCTACAAACCTTATCATGATAAATATTGTTTAAACTCAGAGTCCGTTAAATACGGAGACTTTTTAATTAAAAATTCTTTACCTGTTTTACTATTTATTTTATTTAGAATATCAGCTTTTGTTTGTACAAAAGACCTTAGGTGATTTATTGGTTCAAAAGATATGTCGTTCATATCACTCATGTTCTCATATTCTTGATAAAATACAATGGTGTCTGTTAATAAAGAAATACTAGTTGATCCATCCTCACTAGTTTGTAAATTATTAAATAATGGTAAATACATTTGATTGTCTGAACTAATAAAATGTAGATTAGAGCAATGGTGAAAGTTAAATGCAAACTTGCCATTAACTAGTTTTAACATTGCAGGGATTTTATCCCTAAGTCCATCTTTATTTGATTTTAATATGTCTGAAATAGCGATATCTACATTTGTACTTAAAATATCTTTTAAATTTGATGAGATAACATCATTTTCGTTAACAAATCCATTTGAATTTTTTAAAATTTGAGAGTACATTTCATTAGAGTCTTTCGAAATAAAACTCCAAATATTGTTGTCGCACATTTTGTTAAGATCTATTGAAAGACCCTTTCTTAATAAGGTTGATATAGCGGAATCAATGTCAACAGAAGCATTATTACCTTCAAATAACATGCTATAACAAGTTGATGACTCATTTAAGATAGATGTAATCTCATTTTTTCTCCTGTGTATTGTTAGCATATTTGGAGAATCTTCATTTCCATGAATTAGGGATGAAATTTTACTAGTAGTTTTTTTAAGAGATTGCAGTGTGGGTAATTCATATCCTCTTGGAGATAAATATTTTTCAGCAGAATTAATTTGTTCTTGTATCTTGGACAATATTCCTACAGAGAGATGCATTTTCAATAGTGTAAAAATATCTTTAAAGACTGCTGTTTTAAATCTTTTATTTTGAAAAACAATATTGCTTTCTAACTGTGTTGCTAAATGTTTTTCAATTGTCAGACCAAGTGTATGATTCCATTTGTCATCATTACCATCAATATTATATTCTTCTTTATAAAAATCTAATAAAACTGAAATATGATTTGAAATTTCCTCTAAAAAGATTGAGGATATAGATAAATTTTTGTAAAAATTTGTTTTTTCTTTTATATAATTATGAATAGAAGAAACAAGGTCGTCAATTAATAAATTTTTATTATTTTTTGTTATTTCGAAGTAATTGTTTGGTTGAATAGTTGAAAAAGCTTTAAAAACAGCTTTGTCAAATTCATCAACATTTAATTCTTCGATTTCCTTCAATTTTAAGTCAAAATCATCAACAATTGAAACATCATTTGATGTTTGAATAGCATTCAATGTAGAAAACGAATCTGAAACTAAATCTTCAAACTCTTTTTGAGCATTGTTCTTAAAATTAATTGCAAAATTTTCAATGTTTTTAAATGTTTTTGTTCGATCTAAAAATTTTTCATTGTCTATCAATTGCCTAAATTCTTTGATTGCTAACTCAATAGAGAGAAGCTCTTTTAATTGTCCTTTTGGATACTGTATTAACTTTATTCCACTTGTAACAAATTTATAATTAGCCGTTGCCTGTCTGTCTACATCTCTTGCATCTAGCACTTCTTGAAATGTTGATGATGTATCATCTTGCTCATTATTTGACCCAAGAATTCTTAACATTACATTAAATCCAGCTAATTTGTATAACTCATGTAAGCCTTTGATGTCTGCATTTCCGTTATTAAATTCCTGAGACAATAAATTTACTAATTGATACGGTGGTGCCATTGTTGTGAATTCATTTCCGCTAGGAAACTTAGCTTTAAAAACAGTATCAATTTTATTGTAATGTGTTATTGCAGATATCGCAGAAAAAAAGTTTTCATGATAAGCATGAACCTCCTGGCCAGCTCCTCCATGGGTCTTAGGAATTAAAAATAGAGCATTAATGTTTGGAATATTATCTGGAAAAAGACTATGTAATAAATATGCAAAGTCAACACACATACCTGAACATGTGCCTCCCGTTAAAGTACCTACGATTAAAAATTTTGTTTGAGAGTTTCCTTCAATTTTTTGAAATTTTTCTTCAAGAACATTACAAATTCTAGTGTAATTGTTTGTTTTCCATAAAGATAATCTCCCAAAACTTGGCATTCCTCCCGCACCAGAGTGACTAGCATTTAGATATTCAACAGGAGGAACCCAATCTTTAGCTGGGTTGTTCTCACTTCTTAAAATTTTAATATCAACACTGATGTCGTTAAAGTCGAAAAAAACGGGTGTAATATCAGAATTTCCACTAGCTGTTTGTCTTGGAGTTCTGTTTACATCAGTTTCGATGTATAAGTACTCAGTGCTTGCGCCTGGTTTATTTTTTCCGGTGTATTCATAATGGTATTGCTGAAGTTCCTCAATAATACGCAATCCACTTGAACCAATTCCAATAATTAAATTTGACATAATTTAAAATTTTGAAGTAATACTGTTCTTAGCATTTTTAAAAACGAAAACGCAGATTAGCAAGCTCGCTAAGTATGGTGAAATTAAAAAATAAGTGTTTTTCATGGATAATTTAAATGATGTAAAATCAAATAAAGATGTTCCGTTTAAATAAAGAGTAAGACCCCAAAAACATGATAAAATTGAAAGCGCTAAAAGCGAAGAATATAATCTTGAATAATCAAATAATAGTCCTAAGTCATCATAAAAGTCATCTTTTATTTTTTTTATAAATGAGTTAGTTAAAATTAAATGAAGGATATAGATCAAGACACAAGTGATACCGGTAAACATCAATAGCTTTATCCAGTATTCGTTAAGATTAGCTACTTTAAATTCTAATAAATATTCCATTTTATTTTCTTTGATAAATTAAGTCTCCAGGTGTTAGTTTGTGAATATATGAATAAATATTTAATACTAAATATACAAGAGGAGATATAACAAAAATTAACCACTTTAAAAGTAGATTAGGTATTAGCGCTAAAATTGGAAAAAATTGAGCTAAATCGATATCGTTTGTAAAAACAATAGCTGTAAAAGAATCAAAGTTTATTAAAAGATTATTGAAAATCAAATTTCCAACAAGGTTAGCAATAATATTTGCAAGTAAAAAGCATAATGATACTATAATTATTGTAATAAATGAGTAAAGTGTAATTACCATTGTGTTAGACAGCCCAAAAGCAGAAAGAGTTCCAATATTTTTTTTATTCTTTTCTATGTGTCCAAACATAATGTTAGACACAAAAAATAATACCGAAATGACTGAGAAAAATATGATTGCAAAAATCAACAACCTACATAGTTTAATGAAAAAATCAAGATTTTTTTTGTTTTCTATTTTACTTAATTCTAGTTCTACACCTCTAGTTAAAAGCCAATCATTTAAAATGTCAACATCTTTTAATTTGGATAAAAAAACTGTAAAATGTTTTTCAAGTCTATTTTTACTTCCCAAATTGTCATGTGTTGCATCATAATTAAATACCCTTGTTCCTCTAATCTGTTTAGGGTTAACACCATTATATTCAAAATAATCTCCTTTTACTTTTGTTTTTTGTAAAATGTTAGCTTTTTCAAAACTAGTATCATTTAAAATGTTTAAGTCTGAAATTTCATCATCAGTAAAAAAGAAGATAAATTTTGAAGCTTGATAGCTCTTAGAATCAAAAATCCTTGTTTCTCTAGAATATTTATTAAAAAGTGATTTAGTGAAAACAACATTGCAATTAGATTTTAAATCTTCCACTACTCCAAAAAGAGGTATTGGTATTGGCTTCTGAAACCTAGAAAGAAGATATAAATGCGAAGGAATTTCATTTTTATACTTCAAGTTTTTTTCTAAAAACTCTCTTTTAACCACAATTCCGATCCTATCATCATAGAACCTATTTTTTATTGTTGTATCTTGTTTTACTAACTCTTCAAAAAATCTGTTTCTTTCTTCGATTAAAATTGATTTTGTGCTTATATGATGCCTGTTTCGACCATAATTATTGAACACAGAATCAAGAGAATAAGGATTGTTTAAAATACTATGATTTTGAAAGATTCTAATATTTTCAATATCTAATAAGCTAGTTCGAGTTCCTAATGAGCATGAATCTTTGATAAACTGTTCAAGCTCTAATCGTGTGATTAACTCATCATTTTCGGCTTGATTGATGTCTATAAATTGTACATGAGGATCATTTGATTTGGTTTTTACTTCTTCAAAAGATCCTATTGCTAATCCGATGCTCAATAAGGCAATGAATAATATAAATGTTAGAGCTAAAAGTTTTTTACTATCTCTTTTGATAATTAATTTGAACTCAGGCTTTAAATAAAATCTAATAAACGAAACAATCTTTTTCATAATTAAAGCTGAGATTCTAGGTGGTTTATAAATGTTTCATTATCTATTTTCTTATTATCTAAAACCCATTTATCATCTTCTTTATGAAAGATTGAATCTGAATTAATCACACCTAGATTTTGTTGGTTTTTTTCTTTTTTCTGAATTAATACAATTCTATCACCAAATAATGCTGCAAGCCTAAGATCATGGCTAACTATAATTGCAGAGCGTGATTTAAGATGTTTTTTTAAAAATGCAATAACTTCATCTGCTTTTTTCATGTCTAAATTTCCTGTTGGTTCATCTGCAAAAAGAAGTTTATAATCTGAAATTACTGCGCGAATAAAAGAAAGGCGTTGTTTTTGACCACCTGATAAATGAACGATAGGTCTTGACTTGAGCTTCTTAAAAATGGAAAGCTCATGGTATGAAATACTATTTAGAAATTTAACTTTTTCGATTTCTGAAAGAGACTCATCAATTAACTTATTGCTAGCATCACATTCATTGTCCCACAACTCTTTTAAAAAACTAGAACATAAAATTAAAGCTCTTTTGTAAGTAAAATCTATTTCATCACTTTGAATTATTCGTGCAGAAATAGCATTTTCGATAACACTCATTGACTCGAATAAATTATCATCCTGAAAAATAAATGAGAAAAAATGTTTCCTGTATTTATTTTTTTCTGAGTCACTCTCCCATACCTTTGTATAATCTACTGGTTTTCCATTAAACAGGTAATCAAACTTTGAATATGAATGCCATTTAACAGTGTTATTCATTAATCCTAATGTTTCAAGTAATGTGCTTTTTCCTACTCCAGACGCACCAATAAAAAAAACCAACTCGTTGTTTTGTATTTCGAGCTCTTCAATACTTAAGACAGTTTTTTCGGGGCTGTAACTACAGGAAACCTGTTTTAGTTTTAATAACATTCTAATATGGTTCAGAGAATGGGAAGTATTCTATGGGCACCCATAAAAATGGTTGATCAAACTTATAAAATAATGTCTTATCATTAGTGAAACTACTTCCTTTCCATTTTGTATTAATTTGATATTGTAAATCAGTCGCAAAGGCTCGTGCTTCACTTTCTGAAATACCATCTTTCAGTTGTGCTATTGTTTTTTGTGCAATATTTTCATCTCCATAAAAGTTAATTCCTAATGCTGTAGTCCATATTTTTCTTACTGTTTTTCCTTCAATATTGATTATAGGTTCTTTTTCTCCATAAAAAGCTTTCGCTAATTCTATAAAAGCTTGATAAAGTTCATCTTTTAGCTCATGACCTACTGGGTTAATTTTATCAAATTTATCAAATGCAGGATCTAAAACCTGCTCTTTCCATGTTAAGGACATGTACACGACCTTCTTTAAAAAAGGTTCATTAATTCCATAATATGTGTTTTGTATATAACCCTCACCACATATTTCTGATTCCGCTAATAATAAGTCTAACGCCTTTCGACTAAAACCTTGAGAAATCAATAAATCATAAAAGTCTTCATCAAACTCCTCCCCTGGTTTTATAGTATCTGGGCGATCATAAAGCTCTAAAAGGTCTTCTAAGTTGTTAATGTATTTATCAGCTTCAACAATTGTTGTATTGATTCCTTCTTTAAGCGCTTCATAAAAATCATTAGCTCCTAATTCATTATAGCCATCTTTGTAGGAAAAAGATGTAACAACTGGATACAAAGCACTAGGCTTACCACTCCATGTTATTTTTTCATTATTAACATTATCTACAACATCTAGCTCACTACCAGTTGTTTTATAAACATTGGCAACATAGAATGGTAAAGATCCATTTATAATGTTTTTTATTTGCAATATAAAATGTCTATAAGCCCTATTTCTACTAGGAAAATTTTGTGTTTGTATTCCTACATAATTAATTTTCTTTTCATAAAATGATTTAGAAATAGTATTCATTTTTTCTTCTATTTCGTTAAAATGATAATTTCCGCAATCACCAACATGAGCTATTACATTTGTTGAACTATCATTTTCAAACATATTTATTGCTTGGGTAAGCCCTTTAAAAACATTTTCAGCATATTCTTGTTCGGAGGAATCAAAAATCAATGAATTGATACCATTGATAATAGATCTATATGGAGGGGTTACAAGCGGAAATTTTTCAATAGGTCTTAAGACATCTTCCTGCTTTGCTCTGTAAACTACCATTCCAATTTTTATGTTTAAACTATTACCTTCAGCTTCATTGATGTACCTTACAATACTTGATATTTTCTGTTTATAACTTCTCATTGATGCTGTTCCATCAACTAATAAAACGATATTTAAGTTCTTTTTCTTTGCTCTCCAAAGACCGAGCTCTTTTTGAATTGTATAGTAAGCGTCTTCAATATCATCATCTCCCACTGTTGTTCCTCCACCACTTTTAACTAAACCAGCAAAGGTTGCAATTCTACTAATACTTGAACTTTCGCCATCTTTCGGAACAATAGGCATTCTCATTACTTCAGCATAATCTCTTCTACCTTTTAATTTCACTTTCTTTAAAATACCATATGTTGGAAACTTCCATTTTTGTTTAAAAACTCTTAACGCTCCAGGTTCAGTAAAAATAGGTAGAGATGTATCTCCATATGCCCTGTATGCTCTATTACTGCTATTTAGCTCGTAACAAATCCTATTATCCCACAGCTGTATTTGGGCAGGATTAACCCAACCTTTTATTTCTTTACCATCAATGATTTTATCGGAGCTACTCACCAAAAAGTTTCCATCTTTTAGATCTTCCTTTAAAATAAATAGAAATTCAAATTTATTTAGTGTTTGCCCAGTAGGAATCTTTAGATTTTCATCTGCATAATATTTATCTGCTTTTATAGCCGCTACTCTCTCACTATCACTCATGTCTAATAGATTTGTAATACTTTTTATTACAATTGCTTTTTTTGTTGATCCAAATTCATTTACGGGGGCGTAAGAACAGAAAATCAAATCTTCTGCATGCATCCATCCAATTGCTTCCGATTTTTTAGATTTTTTAATTTTTAACCAATTACCTTTTATATCAACAACAAATAACTTTTCTTTAAAACTACACTTACTAACCTCAACTAAATCAGACTCAATTAGTGTTGGTTTTCTATATATTTTATTTTGATCTCTTAAACTAAATACTTCCCACACAGAGCACTTATCATATCCAGTTATATCATCCTGTAAGGAATGGCTAGAATTCTTTTTGTATTTATTCAATTCCGCAAAAGATTGGTATGATTTAAAATTATAAGGAGTTCCTAAAACTTCATTACCCCTTTTATTTAGTCTTTCTACTTCACAAGCGTTAACACTATTTATGTACGCAAATGAAAATATTAGAAATGATAAAATTATACGATTGAAAAAATTCATAATTCTGTAAAGTTATTTGTTGAAAGAAATGGTGGTAATACTTTTTGATTTGGAAGATTTTTAACAAAGAAATCAATTGATACCTTCTCATCGATTTTATTCTTAGTTAGGATTTTGTTTGAAATCAATAGATTTATCAAAAAATCATCAAAGAATAATTTGTCAATATTTTTTTTGTCAGAAAAAATAGTAAGCTTTACCGAACTAGCGTTTAGTATATCAAAATTGTTGTTTTTTTCGAAGAAATCGTAAAGCTTATTTAGATTGAGGTCATGAATTGGATTGTTCCAGTTTTGATAAAGTTTTTCTTCTAGTAAAATAAAGTCTTCAATAGATGTTAATTTTTGTATGTTGGGTTTAATACCATTTGGAATCATGATTACTGTCCTTTCATCTACTTTTGTCTCTATAATAGACATAATATCTTCAATCTTGTCATTGTAGTCTATAGTTAAATCTAAGTATATTAAATCTGCATGCTGAGCTTTTGATTGAAATCTTACTAAAGTCAAAAAACAAATTATAATCAAACATGATTTTTTCATAATTAGAACTATTTAAGAATTATTTTTAAAGAACAGTCATCTCTTTGAAACTCAATTTTATTCGAATAATCATTCCAATTTATAATAATGTTTGTGACTGTTGTTGGTTTACCATTCAAAAATATACCGCCGCAGGTATTAAAAAGAGATAGATAAGAATCTAAATCCAATTCTTGAGAATAGTTCAAACTGACAATTCCTTTAAGTTCATTTAATTTTATTAAAACTGAGTCATCAATTTGTGAACATTTATCATTAATAGATGTATTATTAAGGTTTAGAGGAACAGGAATTTTAGAGATTACATCTTTCTTTCTTTTGTTTCGAATAAATATGTAATCTTTACCTGTCAATTCAATAATATTAAATTTTTGATTTGAACTCCATTTTTTTTCATCAAGGGAATATTCAAAATTTTCATTTTCAAATTTGGGTTTAATAGAAAAATCACCTGATCCACCACAGGATTCAGGCTTTAATTCTCTATTACTGGTGTTTGGTAATTCAATGTGCTTATTTTTGTCGAATTTTTGAAATTCCATTGAATTATTGATAGATACTTTTCTATAATTTTTTGATTTGAAGGGACCGCAAAATTTGTTTTCTAAAGTATCCCATTTAATTGTTATATCACCAGCAAAAAGGGGGTAATATTTGTTTCCATTTGGTAATAATATATACCTATCACCGTTTTGATTTTTATTAATAACTGAATTAATTAGAGATGAATAATTTTGAATCAATGGCTGATCAGTATCACAGCTAATAAAATCGATTAAAATATTTTTCGAATTCGGCTGATAATGTAACATCAATTTTGCATTAGGTGTAGAAGTTTCTATATCACCAATCAATTTTATGATTAGAAAAATAATAACTGCAGTAAAATACCA
>CEUV01152090.1_pt1 | contig 14956 bp, 16 predicted proteins | sample 356401 | NCBI WGS metagenome assembly CEUV01 (sample SAMEA2622710, study PRJEB7988) | marine metagenome | isolation source: saline water (ENVO:00002010), including
GGAGTCACCAATTCATTCTATAGATTTAGTGAATTATCTTAGTGGTTCAGATATAAGTGAGGTACATGCTTCTTCAAGAAGATATGATTCAAAATATAGAACTTCTTTTGGTGCATTGATTGAGTATAAAAACGGATCTTTAGGAACAATTAATTCATCTTATCTTAGCCCTGTAAGATTAGAAAAGTATTCTATTCATGCTAAAAACTGTTCTATTTATTTAAATGGAATTAACTCAGGAAAGATATTTTATAACTCAAAAATTTTTGAAATGAAAATTGATAATGACCTTTCTAGTACAGAATTGCAAATGAAAAATTATCTAGAAAGTATATTTGAAGGTAAGGAATTTCTAGGGGCAAAAATAGAAGATTCTTTGAATATATTCAAGATCACTGAAAAAATGTTTGAAAATACTATCACTTAGATTAGAATAGATTATTATTCATATAAGATATAAGAAGAGGAAAAATATGCTTGAGAGATTTCATGTACCTGAGGATATAGCCGTAAAAGTTGACCACAAAGATATTTTTAAAGTAGTTGAAAATATCTTTCTAAAAATGGGAATGTCGAAAGAAGATGCCTTCGTTTCCGCAGATGTATTAATTTATGCTGATGTTAGGGGTATAGAGTCTCATGGTGTTTCTAATATGTTGAGGAGATACGTTCAAGCTTTTGCTGAAAATGATATTAATCCGACTCCTAAGCCCAAAGTAATTAGAGGAAAAGGTGCAGTAGCTACACTTGATTCAGATGCAGGACACGGATTAGTTGTTGGCCCATATGCAATGAAAATGGCCATCGAAAAGGCTAAAGACTATGGAATTGGATCTGTAACTGTAATAAATGGAAGGCATTTCGGAGCTTGTGCTTATCATGCTGAAATGGCTTTAGAGCATAATATGATAGGTATTGCTATGACTACAGGAGGACTTATGGTAGCTCCAGTAAATGGTGCTGAAGCTAGAGTAGGATTAAATCCTATTGGTGTAGCTGTTCCTACTAAGGAAGAACCTCCATTTATTTTTGATGCATCCATGTCTTCAGTTGCTGGAAATAAAATAGCCTTAGCTCAAAGAATTGGTGTGAAGGTTATGCCTGGTTGGATTGCAAAAAAAGATGGAACTCCAATAATGGAAGAAACAGAAGTTCCTGATGAATATTTAATGTTACCCGCTGGAGGGACAAGAGAAATAGGGTCTCACAAAGGATTTTCTTTGGCTATGTTAGTAGAAATTTTAGCAGGAGTTCTTGGAGGGTCAGGTGCAGGAACATTTAGAAGATCTCAAGCTTCTCATCATTTTATTGCATATGATATTGAGGCCTTTACAGATGTAGAAAAATTTAAGTCTGATATGGATGAATACATGAGATCAATTAAAGAAACTAAACCAGCTCCAGGAGTTGATCGAGTAGTTTACGCTGGATTACCAGAATACGAGGAAAAGATTGAAAGAGAAGATCATGGTATTCCATATCATCCTGAAGTATTAGATTGGTTTAAAGGAATTTGCGCGGAATTAGGTATTGATTGGACATTAAGCTAGAATAAAAAAAATCAGAGAGGTTATTATGAGCAAAAGAATTAATAAAGTAATTGAATTATGGGAACAAGGACAACCCGTATACCATAAACATCCAGAAGAATTAAGTTATGAGGCTGGTATCAATGAAGCAAAAACTTTGGCAGATATGTTTTTGATTGATTTTGAGCATAATCCTTTTGATACTGTAGGTTTGACTAAATTTATTGAAGGTCTTAAAGATGGAGGTCCTACAAATAGCGGTCATCCTACACCTACTGTTGTTTGCACACTCCCTTCAAACGCTATAACTCCTGAAGAAGTTAGATATAATGCTTGGCAAGCTAGGCACCTATTAACTGCAGGTGTCCATGGAATACTTCACACTCATACAAGAAGTGCTGAATCAGTAAAAGCATTTGTTCAAGTTACCAGATATCCTTATCAACAATTAGGAAGAGAATATATAGGAGAAGGATTGAGAGGATCAGGAGGGCAAAAGAAACCAGCTGAAATTTGGGGACTAGAACAATCTAGATATACAGATGTAGCTGACCCTTGGCCATTAAATCCAGATGGTGAACTTATTTTAGGACTAAAAATTGAGGATAGACATTGTGTTGCTAATGTAGATGATATAGCTCAAGTTCCAGGAATTGCATTTGCAGAATGGGGACCAGGAGATATGGGTATGAGCTATATGCAACCAGATGCTCATGACCCACCGTATCCTGATGTTATGAATGAGGCAAGAAATAAAATAAAGTCCGCTTTAGAAAAGAATGGAATTGTTTTTTACTCTAGTTGGTTAGATGAAAGTATGACTCAAATAGAAAGGCTTGATTATATAATTGATGAGCTTGGCTGCAAGATGATTGGTATTCCACAAATGCTTTCTGATAGTGAGCAAAAAGAACTAATTGAATATGGGAGAAATAAAACTGGTAGAAAAATGCCAGTATAAATCTTTCAAATTCACATAAAACTCTGCTTATAATTTAACTAGTAATAATCAGTAAATTTAAGTATTTTAAGAATATACTAGAAAATTAGTTTAAAATTGGACGATAAAAATAACTTAAATAAAATCTCTGGCTTCAGCGATAGATTTTCAAATGAACTAGGTATTTCTAACAAGCTTGACTACGAATTTTTTAATTTCACAAAACTTTGGGGATATGAAAGAATAGACACCCCAATTATTGAAAAATCTTCTATCTTTTCTAGAAAAACAGGTTCAAGTATAGGTAGTAATATCTACAATTTTAGAGACCCGTCTGGTCTAGATGTATCTTTGCGTCCTGATTTTACTCCTTCAATTATGCGACTTTTTTTAGAAAATCGTAATAATTCAAATGAAGTGAGATATTCTTATTCCGGCGAAATATACAGATATGCTAGTAGTAATAATAAAAATTATTCTAGGCAAAATGGAGTAGAGCTAATCGGTAATAATAATTTGTTTTCAGACCTAGAAATTATAGCGATGTCAAAAATTTTCCTAGAAAAAATTTTAAGTGAAGAAATTAGAATATCTATAGGTCATTTAGGGATTTTGCAAGAAGTAATTAAATCTTTTGAATTAAGTGACAGGGTTGCTTTATTTATACTCCAAAATATAGATCAAATAAGAACTAATTACTCTGAAGATACTATAATTATCAAGGCAGAAGAAAGCGGGATTGTTTTTCTTGAAGAGTCTTTTGAGATAAAAGAAATTCAGAATCAAGATTTTTCTTTATTGCTTAAATCAGCTTTTAATTCAGATTCTAACTTTGAACAAACAAGAGATAAAGATTCTATTATATCTGGAATGATAAATAAGTTTTCAAGTAGTACCTCACGAGAAAAATTTCTTCAATGTGTTTCTATAATCAATAAGCTAGTAAATATCAATTTAAATCTCGAGGAAAGTATTTCAGAGGCTAACCTTGTTTTGAAAAATATTTCTGTAAAAAACAAACTTAAGAATCTTTATGACTTAACTAGTAATTTATCTCATTATGATATTGATCAATCTGAAATATTTATCGATTATGGCTTAGTTAGAGAATGGGGTTATTATACAGGTTTTGTTTTTAACCTTACTAATTCAAATAATGATATCTTGGGTGGTGGAGGAAGATATGATTCAGTAGGGAATTCATTAGGAGAAAAACTTTCTGCTGCTGGATTTGCTGTTGATTCAGAAAAGATAATTCACAGTAAAAATTTTAGCTTTGAAGTTCCTAAATCAAAAAAAGTCATTATTTATATTGATGATCAAAATGATCTGAATGAGGCTATTGATACTTGTAAAAAAGAACGTTCTAAAGGTAATATAGTAAGTCTGAATTCTTCTTTTGCTAATTTGGAAGAATTAAAACTTTGGAGCTCAAAAAATGAAATTTCTGAAGTTATATTTTTTGAAAATAATAAAATAAATAGGAGTAAAATTTAGATTGGATAATATTTCTTTTGCTATCCCAGTTTCAGGCGCTTTATATGACGGAAGTTTAAGTCTTTTGAACAAATGTGGCCTTGATGTATCAAGACCAAATGATAGAGTTTATACAGCAAATATCCCAAGTCTAAAAGGAGTGGATATAATGTTTCAAAGACAATCAGATATTCCATCCCGACTTGATTCAAAGGTAGCTGACTTAGGAATTGTAGGTTTAGATAGTTTTTATGAAAATAAACTTGATAATGGAAATACAATAGTTATAATTGATGATTTAGGGTATGGATCATCTGATATGGTTCTAGCCGTGCCTGAAGCTTGGATTGACGTTCAAAACTTAGCAGATTTAGCTGATTTATCTTTTGAAATGAGAGAAAAAGGAAGAGATCTTAGAATCGCAACAAAATATCCAAGACTAGTTACTAGGTTTCTAAATCAGAATTCAATTTATTATTTTGATATAGTTGATGCAAGTGGTGGTATAGAAGTTGCTCCTTATATTGGATATGCAGATATGATTTGTGATATTACTGCAACTGGAAATACATTACGACAAAATAGACTTAAGATTATTCAAAATGGAACAGTTTTTTCTTCACAAGCGGCATTAGTAGCAAATATAGAAACTATGCATCAAAAATATAGTTCTATAGAATTAGCAAAATCTATTATTGAAAAAATTGAAGCGTTATTAAATTCAAAGAAGTTTATTAGGTTAACTGTTAATTTATCATTGGAAGAATTGAACTTAAGTGACACAGATGAATTGAAAACTACAATAGGTTCTAATCCAGTTTTACGCGGACTCAAGGGACCTTCTTTTAGTCAAGTGATAACATCTGAACCTGGAGCTTGGATATCATTAGAATTGATTATTCATAAAGAACAACTACTAAATTGTGTCACAGAATTAAGGAATATGGGTGGCATTAGTATCACAACATCAGATGTAGGAATGATTTTTTATAAAGATTCAATAGGTTTTTCTAAACTTGAAACGGCTATTTCTATTTTTGGAGATCAAAAATGAAAATCTTAATGGGTAAAAAAGCTACTCAAGATTATCTAAATAAAATTCGAACAAATAGCTATTCTAGTATTAGTTCTGATGGAAATGGATATTTCTCTAAAACTTATGAATTAGAACAATATATAGGAAAAATAATTGAATTAACTAAGAAAAAAGGTGATGATTTTCTTGTTGAAATAAGTTCAAAGATTGATGGTGTACCATTTGGTGGTATAAAAGTTACAAAAAATATTTTAGACGAGTCAGTGTCACAAATTTCTAAGAAAGAAAAAGAGGTTATTTTAAATACAATTGAGAGAGTGAAATTATTCCAAAGTAAAACTCTTAGCAAAAGTTGGTTTGATGAAGAAAAAGGTTATGGTGAATATGTCAGACCAATTGAATCAGTTGGTTGTTATATACCAAGCGGATCTGCTCCATTGATTTCTACAATAATAATGACTGTTGTACCTGCAAAAATTGCTGGAGTAAAAAGAATAGCTGTTAGTTCTCCCACACCTGGTAACCAAAATCCTAATAAGTACTTATTAGCTACTGCAAAACTTTGTGGAGTAGATGAATTTTATACTTATGGAGGGCCTCAAGCAATAACAGCGATGGCTTACGGAACTGAAACTATACCTAGAGTAGATTTGATTTGTGGCCCAGGAAATATATTTGTGATGAATGCAAAAAAACAAGTTTATGGTGATGTTGGAGTAGATGGAATTTTTGGTCCAACAGAAACTCTAATAATATGTGATCAATCTTCAAATATAGATTTTGTAGTATCAGATCTTATGGCCCAAGCTGAGCATGATGTACTTGCATTGCCAATAGTAATTACTAATCAAATGGATTTAGCTAATTCAATAAATAGTTTATATTTAGAAAAGCTTTCATCTCTTGATAGAAAAGATATTATCAAGAAATCTATGGAACGAGGTTTTATATCAATTATTAATGAAGAAGAAGAGATGGTAGAAGTAGCAAATTTAATTGCCGCAGAACATACTACCATCCCTTCAGAAAACTTAATTCATTTATCCAAAAAAATTAATAGTTCTGGTTCGCTATTTCTAGGAGAGATTTCATCAGAAGTTTTGGCAGATTATGTTGCTGGTCCTAGTCATGTAATGCCTACAAACGGTTCTGCAAGATACTCTTCATCACTTTCGACAAGAACATTCACAAAAAATATTCCTGTACTATCTATAGATAAAGAAGAATTTGATAAGATTTGTGAAGATGGAGAATTGTTAGCATCATTAGAATCTTTAGATGCTCATAAAAATGCACTAACCGTCAGAAAGAATTTTTTTACAGGAGAATAAATGAGTATTGATCGTTATCTTAGAAAAAATATAAAAGATTCTCCTGCTTATGATGGTGTTGATCCTTCAGACAAATTATCAGATGAATCGGGTATTACTTCTGAAGAAATTATTAAGTTAAACGCTAACGAGAACCCTTTTGGTTCTGAGTTAAACTTAACTAAAAATCTTTCTCAAATAAACATTCACGAGTATCCAGATCCTAATCAAAAAAGACTAAGAAAAGCATTAAGTGATTATACAGGAGCTAAATTTGAAAAAATTGTTGCTAGTTCCGGTAGTGATGAACTAATAGATATACTAATTAGATTATTTTTAGAACCAAATGATAAATTAATAGATGCTCAACCTACTTTTGGAATGTATGAGTTTTTTGCAAAGATACAAGGTGCAGAAGTTGTTTCAGTCAAAAGGGGAAAAGATTTTGGTCTTGATTTGGAAGGAATAACAAAGATATTGGATGATAAAACTAAAATGATTTTTATTGCATCACCCAATAATCCTACGGGAAATATAGTAGAAAAAGAAGAATTAATATATTTGCTTAAACAAAATATTATTGTGGTTGTTGATGAAACTTATTTTGAATTTTGTGGACAGTCATATATGAATCTAATTGATGACTTTGAAAATTTGATTATAATAAGATCTTTTTCTAAATGGGCTGGTTTAGCTGGATTAAGATTGGGATATGCGATTACTAACACTGAGATTATTAAGAGAATAATACAGATAAAACAACCATATAATATAAATTCAGCAGCTGAATTTGTAGCAATTGAAGCTATGAAAAATAAGGAAAAACTATACGAAAAAGTAAAAATTCTTATGGAGCAAAAAGATATGATTTATAGTTTTTTGAAGAAAAAAAATGGTATTAAAGTATATAAATCTAACGCAAATTTTGTTCTTTGCGATTTAGGAAAATTAAATGCTAACGAAATATTTGATGGATTAGCAAGCAAAGGGATATTTGTAAGAAAATTTTCAAATCAATTTATTGATAATTCATTAAGAATTTCTGCTGGAACACCTGATCAAACTCGTAAATTATTGCAAGAGCTAGATTTGTTGATTTAATGATATAAATAAAAATTATGAATATTGAAAGAAAATCTAAAAAAACTAGAACTACTGGGGAAACTCAAATTTCTATAGAAATAAATATGGATGGTAAAGGAGTTTCGGAAATAAAATCTCCTGTTGGAATGCTTAATCATATGCTTGATCAAATCGCTAGACATGGGTTGATAGATATAAAAGCATCAATTGAAGGCGATTTAGAAACAGGAACTCACCATATAATTGAAGATGCTGCAATCGTTCTGGGAATGTGTATTGATGATGCTTTAGGAGATAGGGTTGGTATATTAAGAATGGGTGATAAGACTTGTTTGTTAGATGAAGCTCTGTGTAGCGTAGCATTAGATTTGTCTGGTAGAGGATACTCAGTAATAGATATGGGGAGCTATGATAATGAAGGAGAATTTTCATTAGATATGGGTAGACATTTCTATGAATCTCTATCAGCTAATGGAAGATTCGGAATTCACTTAAGAATGTTATCTGGTTCAAATCATCATCATATTTTAGAGTCTTCATTTAAGACATTTTCTAGAGCTCTAAGAGAAGCTGCTTCTTTTGATCCAAGAAGAGTTGATTCAATAGCATCAACTAAAGGTTCTTTATAGCTTTTCGAAAGAGAACTTTTCTATAATTGGGTTAGATAATAGTTTGTCAGATATTTCTGCAACTGCTTTTTCAGCATTCTTAACTGAATCAGATTCTATTTCTACCATGAAAATTTTTCCTGATCGAATACTTTTAATACCATCAAATCCAATTCGATTTGCAGATTCAGTTATTGTTAGACCCTGAGGATCATTAACATTATCTTTGTATAAAATTTTTACTTCGTAATTGTATATCAAGATTTTACTCTAAAATATTTCCAGCTGTCATAACCTGAAAAAATTGATCTTCAGATAATGATCCAGCATGTCTCATATAAACTGTTCCATCAGGATTAAGGAAGACCCAAAATGGAAATGCACTAAGTCCAAAAGAATCAGCTATAGAGTTGTTTTCATCGTCAAAAATTGTTGGGATGTTGAATTGTTCTCTTTCTAACCAGCTATCTGGAGGATAATTATTTCTATTTTTATCGATATGCGTTGCAACTCCAAACAAGTTTATATTATTTGGATAGCCATTGGAATTTATAAATTTTTGTATCATTGGTACTTCTCTTTGACAATGTGAACACCAGTGGGCTAAAAATACGATAATGGATGCCTTTTTTTCTTCAAGGCCTCTTCTTGTTGTAATTGTTATGGGTTCTGAGTTTAAATCAACCCCAGTAGGAACAGGAGCAAAGGCTCCTACGGCAGCATCTTCAATATTTCGATTATACTCTGGTAAGCTACCACCTTTTATAGTAACCTCAGAAAAATTATAGTTTGAACCTGAGCATGAAAAAATAAAAATTAACAATAAAAATAATAATGTCTTAATTTTCATTTATTTTTCTCCAATTAATTTGTAGTTTATTAATATTAATACTAATCCAAAAAAGTTGAAAAAAGCCATTAATGGAATAGAAATAAATCCTAATTCCCAAATATATGGACTCGAGCAACTAATTACATCACAAGTTTCATCTGGAGGGAATAGTTGTATCAAGTAGTGATATAAAGTTAGTAATATTCCAGAAATAATAAAAGGTATAGAGATAATTATTCCAAAACTATTTTTTTTGATCCAACTAACGAAAAAAATAAACACTAATGGGAATAAAAAAATCCTTTCAAACCAACAATATTTACATGGTTCCAAATCTTTCATCTCTGATAGGTATAATGACGAAAGAGTTCCTATTATAGAAAGTAAAAAACAATAAAATAAAGTGTTTTGAGTATTAAACCTAGATCTAAGATCTAGTCTTTTGATAATTTGATTATTTTTAGTATACATATTTATTAGTGTGATTAGAAAAAAAGATACAATAAATACCAAACTTAAGATTGCTAAAATTTTTATTTCCTGCATCCTAGTTTCCTCTAAATGAAGAAAGGGGAGATCTATCTTGGTAGGCTCTAATAAATTCTGTGATTTGCTCCTCGTCAAATTCCATCAGTTTTAGATGATGCCTCCAACCTGTAATTGTTATAGGATATTCATCAAAAGCACTATAGGGAGTCATTATAAACTGATAGTAACTAGTTGGCATTAGATTTTCTAATTCTTCCTTCAGGAGATCACAAGCCTCTCCTCCAGACTTGATTGAAGTAGCTTCTTCATCAATTTTTGAACAATCATAATGAATTCCTATACCACCATGAAGTAAATTGGCAACTAGGATTTCGTTAGGTAATTGAGTGTCATACTTTCCCCATGGAGCTGGGGAAGTTACACCCACACCAGGCACAGGCCTTTCTATATCTATCCAGTATGCACCTGAAGTAGGGGGAGAAAGTGAGTATCCTTTGTGAGGTTCACCAATTCCAACCTCTTTTCTATCATCTTCAGGATCAGTAGCAACTGGGCCTTCTAGATTAACTCCTTTACCTTTGATTTTATTACTGGAGCTTCCAGCCCCTAAAGCTGGGCTTATAGTCAAACCCAAAATGAATACCAAGGCTATAAGACTTCCAAAAAAGTATAAAAAAAATCTCTTTCTTCTCTTTTTTTCTTTATTTTTGTCTCTTCTCTCGTTAGAAATTTGAGTTTTGCTCATTCCTTTACGATGATCAGGTCTAATATTGACTATTTCTTTATCCTTAAATGTAACTATATATTTAATTTATCATTTGTTAGTAATTCATAAATCTCTAAATACCTACCTAAAGTATTATTTATTACTTCATTTGGTATAGAAGGAGGTGGTGGAGTTTTATTCCAATCTTGTTGATTTAGCCAGTCACGAAGAAATTGTTTATCATATGGATTTGGAGAATTTCCCTCTGAGTAATCATCTTTTTTCCAAAATCTGCTTGAATCAGGAGTTAGAACTTCATCTATCAAAATAATTTCATTATCAATTATTCCAAACTCAAATTTTGTATCTGCTAGGATTATTCCTTTATTTTCACAGAAATCATGAGCTTTGATGTATAAATCTATAGATATTTCTTCTAACTGTTCATAGAGTTTATCTCCAATTAATTTTTTACCGTCCTGAGATGATAGAGGCTCATCATGTCCTTCTGATGCCTTAGTTGAAGGGGTAAAAATAGGTTTTTCAAATCTTTGTGCTTCTAATATTCCTTCTGGTAATGACATTTCATTCATAGTACCTTTATTTTTGTATTCAACCCATGCGCTCCCAGTAATATATCCTCTGACAACACATTCCATATCTATTCTTTTTGCTTTTTTTACTACCGTTGATCTATGTAATATTTTCTTATCTAAATCCTGAAAGTTTGTGTATTTTGAAAAATCAAAATTCTCTCCCTTTGATACAAAGTGTGTTTTTGTGTTTTCTAATTTATTGAACCAAAATGCACTCAAATTATTTAGTATTATTCCTTTAGATGGAACAACTTCATTCATTATTACATCAAAAGCAGAGATCCTGTCTGTTGCAATGAATAGTAATAGATTGTCATCCAGCGAATATATATCTCTAACTTTTCCAGAATGAATTTTGTTATTTAAGTTAGTGTTTCTTAGTTTATTTTCCATCCTAGACTCCTAAATTGTTCTTTAGTAAATCTTAGGTAAAAGTCATAATCAAAAATCTCTGAGATCTCTTTTTCAGAAATTAGTGATGATATGACTTTATTTTGAATGCAAAGATCTTTTAAGTTTTTTTTGTTTTCTAAAACTTCCATTGACATAGCCTGAACGAGATCATACGCTTCGTTTTTATCAATCCCTGATTCAACAAGCTTTAGCATTATTCTAGGAGAAAAAATCAATCCGTTTGAATTATCAAGATTTCTTAGCATATTATCTCTTTTAATTTCTAATCCACTAATAATTTGATCGGCTAGGAAAAGGATATAATCAGTTGCAATTGATGAATCCGGTAATATAACTCTTTCTGCTGAAGAATGTGAAATATCTCTTTCATGCCAAAGAGGGACATTTTGCAGCGCAGTTGAACTATTTGACCTTATAACTCTAGCTAAACCACAGATTCTCTCAGATAGTTCAGGATTTCTTTTATGTGGCATTGACGAAGAACCTTTGGTCACAAATCCTTCTTTACCAAAAGGCTCTCGGGCTTCATCAACTTCACTTCTTTGAAGATGTCTTATTTCGATAGCTAGTTTTTCTAGGGTACTAGCTAATAAAGCTAAATTTTGACAGTATTCTGCGTGGATATCTCTTTGTATTATTTGATTGGTTATAATTCCAGGATTTAAGCCAAGCTTTTTAGAAATGATTTTTTCTAATTTTGGTGACACAGTTGCATATGATCCAACTGGTCCAGAAATCATACAAATTGATGCTCTTTTTTTAGATTGATTAAATCTTTCAGAATGCCTTGATAATTCATCCCAAAAAATACCTAGCTTCGCACCAAAACTCATAGGTTCAGCATGCATTCCGTGAGATCTTCCCATTATGGGAGTTGATATTTCATTTATTGCTTTAATTTTGATAGATTCCATCAATTTATTGATTTCTGTATCAATATGATCTATTGATTCTATGAGTTGTAAACTCAAGGCAGTATCTTTTACATCATTTGAGGTGATCCCATGATGAATCCATCTAGACTCTTCTCCTAAATTTTCTGAAATTGATTTAACAAATGATACTATATCATGTTTAGTTTCTTCAAAATACTTATCGTATTTTTTCATATCAAATTGTATGAGCTTTATTTTTTCTAAATCTTTATCTGGTATTATCCCTAATTCATTCCATGCTTCACATGTAGCTATCTCTACTTTTAGCCATGTATTATACATATTTTCATCAGACCATATGTAAGAAATTTTTTCTCTAGAATATCTAGGTATCAATATGATTTCCTTTGATGTTCGTAATATGATTCATTATTTGCACAAAATCAATAAATTTATTAACACTTATTTTTTTTTCTAAAAGACTATTATATAACGGATTTAAAGCAAAGATTTCATCAGAATTAACTGAAGCACATAAATCAGTAGTTATTCCATCACCTATATAAATAACGTGATTACTTTCAACAAGAAAATTTACAGTTTTACACTTACAAATTCCCCAATCATCCGAACAATCTTCGTCAAAGGATTTTGAATAGTCAAATGAGACATTTTTATATTGATCGACCAACATATCCGCTGCTACAATTTTTATATTTTTTAGATGCTTCTCTAAAACTGGCTCAATATATTGATTTAGACCAGAGCTAAGAATTACTATATTCATATCTTCTTTGACAGCAAATTCCACAAACTCAGTAAATCCTTTACGAATTTTGCTTTTATTTTTTGCAGTAGTTTTTATTTCTTGAATTGTACTTATCTCTAAAGCTGCTTTGAAAGATAGTTCCTGATAGTTTTTGAAATTTACTTTTTTTGTTTTGTAAAGATCAGCGATCTCGTCATACTCTTTTGATACATATTCTCTTAGTACATCTCTAGCCGTATTTGATTCTACCAATGTATCATCAAAATCTATTATTATGCATATTGATTTATTCATTTTCAATAGCTCTTAGTGCAATATCTTTTCTGTAAAAAGAGTTTGTAAATGAGACTTTTTTTAGCTCTTTATATACTTTTTCTCTAGAATGATATATTGATTTACCTAAGGTTGATAAAACTAACACTCTACCTCCATTTGTCAGAAGTTTATCATCTGATATTTTTGTCCCTGAGTGAAAACAAATAACCTCATTATCAATTTGATCTAAGCCATTGATTTCAAATCCTGATTGATATTTTTCTGGATAACCACCCGAACAAACAACTACACAAACTCCTTTTTGATTTTTCCACTTGACTGTATTTTTATTTAATCTTGATTCTGCAACTTCAAAAAAAACATCAATAATATTTCCATCATACATTGGCATTATTAGTTCACATTCTGGATCCCCAAATCGACAATTATATTCTATAACTTTTGGTCCTGATTCTGTGATCATTATTCCTGTATATAGAATCCCTTTGAAAGATGATTTAATCTCATTCATAGATTTTATAGTTGGATCTACTATCTTTTCGAGGATGTTTTTTTCGAGATCTTTAGACCAAAATTCAGGAGGGGAGTAGCACCCCATTCCGCCTGTGTTAGATCCTAAATCATCATCAAAAACTCTCTTATAATCACAAATGGCTACAGGTTTGGAATAGTTTTTCCCATCAGTAAAGCAAAAAACACTAACTTCTTTACCAAAAATTCTATCTTCAATTAGGATAGATTTTCCTGATTCTCCAAGTTTATTTTTTCTTAACAAGTCGTTTAATATCTTTATCATTTCATCATTAGAATCAGGTAAAAAGACTCCTTTGCCAGCTGCTAGTCCATCAGCTTTGATTACAATATTCTGAAAGCCTTTATTTTCTGAATATTCTTTTGCTTTATCAAAGTCTGAAAAAAATTCTGCATATGCTGTAGGAATATTATTATCTAGCATTAGTTTTTTAGAAAAGATTTTTGATGATTCAATTCTTGCAGCTTCTTTAGAAGGCCCAAATACTTTAATATTTTTTTCATTTAATATATTTGTTATACCTTTACTAAGAGGTTCCTCAGGACCTACTACAACTATGTCTGGATTTATTTCTAAGACTTTATCAATAATATTTTCTAGATTATTCAAGGGCTCCGAAAAAGTAGATAAAGCTACAATCCCAGAATTATCTGTAAATGTATAAATATTTTTCACTCTATTATCAAGCGATAATTTCCAAACAATAGAGTGCTCTCTTCCTCCAGAACCAATAACAACAACTTTCATAATTATTCCCACTCAATAGTTACGCTATCTAAAACCTTAATAAAACCAATGGTTTTAAGGGTATTAAAATAGACTTTGTAACTTTTTTGTAACTTCATTTTAATATTTTAAAATTCCACCAAAAAATAACTGGGGTTATCAGAACGGTTGGAAGCACCCACCATACCCATTCGGGTTCAAAAGGAGGATTAACAACTAAAACAGCTGTAATAACTGCAATAGTTCCTCCCATCATATTAGTTAAGTGCCTTGAGATTCTTTCTTTTCCTGTAGCAGAATTGTTTTTATGACTCCTAAAATCGGCATAACCCAAGGTAATAGATAAAAATCCGAAAACCAAAAGCACGATATATTGTGTATTACTATTCAAGATATAGATTGCAGCTAATATCCACATTCCTAGTCCTGATAAAATCATTAAGCTGACAGCAATCCAATCTAAAGTAGTTGCGATACCCTTTCTATTTCTAGCGAATCGCATTCCTGCAAAAGCTAAATAGAAAGAAAAGATAGCTATTAAAAACAAAAAGATGTTGCTACTGATAATCGACATTGGAATAGCTGTTAAGAAGATAGTAGCCATACTCCAGAAATATGCTCTACCTGAAAGCACATGCAGTCTTTTACCTTTCTTAGACGAAACTGCCAGAGCAGCACAAAGCAGTGCAATTGTTCCAGCTAGGATATGTATTATTATTATAATCTTCACTTTAATACTAACTTTTGCTATTATGTTTA
>CEUV01047082.1_pt1 | contig 14954 bp, 10 predicted proteins | sample 356401 | NCBI WGS metagenome assembly CEUV01 (sample SAMEA2622710, study PRJEB7988) | marine metagenome | isolation source: saline water (ENVO:00002010), including
TGAGTTTAATGATACCCTCAATCAACACAGTGTTGAATCGATCAATGGAAACCTTGCCTCTATCTACTCTTCCAAACTTTCCAGCACATTCCCTAGTGATTGAGTCGTCGCACTCCAATCCAGATGTATCTCTGCATACAGTCGTGCTTCAGCGCTTAGTTCGGCATAGTTGTCCTCTTTCATCCACTTTTGAATTTGTTCAACTGAATCATCAACAAAGGTTTGTTGGTCGAACAATTTGTATGAGCCCAAATTGTTGTTCACCGTTGGCAAATGATGGCCTGAATGTTTGATTCCGAGCACAAGAAGACCGCTGCTCATGTATTCACTACGTTTGAGCGGACTTGAAATGGTCCAAACTGGAATATTTGGCATTGGCAAGAAGCCAATTTGATGTTTTTGCAACATATTTCCAACATCAGACTGGGGAATTGGCTTTTGGAAGGTTAAGCTTGGTTTTGATTTCGATAGGTTCGATAAATGTGTATCCAGATCACCTGAACCAATTAGAGATAATTCGGCTTCTATACCATTGTTTTCCAATGCATCAAGAAGAAGTACAAGCTTGAGAATACCCCGATTTCGATCCATTTTCCCATGGTAAACCAATTTGAGTGGAGTACCGAATGTCTCGAAGTTATTCGGTTTGAACAATTCATTGTTCACTCCTGCATGCAGGATACACAATCTTTCATCTGCAATTGAGAATTTATTCCTGATGAGGTGTTGATGTGCAGCACTCACGACCATGCCCCCAATGCAACTCCCATTCCGATTCAACGAGGAAGCAACCATTTTCCACGCCTTTTTCCAAACAATGCGCTGTAATTTTGCAAACAAATTCGCATCAGCAGGCGGTGATCGATCGATACACATCCAACGAATGCCATTTTTGTCAAACATTGGAGAGACATATCGAACGAGAGGCCAATCAATGAAAACGACGTACTCTTCAAGGTTAATTTCCTTGAGATACTTGGCGATACTCTTTGCCAGACTCGAAGCCTTTTTTCCTTTCATTGCAGACTGGTTCAATTCAACATGTTCCCATGCATATCTTTCACCAGGTACATCTGGACCTAGTACCCTCACTTCATGACCCAAGGAAAGCAATTGATTGATGATTGCAACTTGTGTTGTAGCACACAAATCTTTTCCAAAATGCCGAGTTGTGCACCAAATGAGTTTCAAGAAGAACTCACCTCGATGAGTTCTCTTAATCCATCTTCAAGGGTAATCACTGGTTTCCAATTGAGATCTCTCTTTATTGCCTCAATTGATGCAACAGAGTGTTCGATATCCCCTGCTCTTTCAGGTTGAAAGGACGGCTCAAATGCAAAATTTGACCCTGATAATTCATGAATAAGAGATGCAAGTTCGAGAATGGTCACAGAATGTCCAGTTCCAACATTGTACACGCTATGGTTTGGTTGAGGCCATTGTTCAATGGATAAATCAATCAGTAGTCGCGCTACATCTCGAACGTTTACAAAGTCACGAGACTGCTTACCAGAGCCATAGATTCTTGGCTGAATCCCTTGTAATGTGCGGTCGATAAAAATCGGGACAACCGCTCCGTAGTCTGAGTCCAATCGTTGCTCAGGTCCGTACACATTAAAGAACCGAAGACTCAAAAATTCGGCTCCTTGTTGAAAACAAGCATCGATTTGTTGCTCTATTTCTAATTTTGACTCAGCGTATGGGGATTGTAATTCACCTTCTGAACTTTCGCTTAGTGGCATCGTTTCACAATCTCCATACACCGCAGATGAGGATGCGAAAATGAACCGTTTCACGCCATTTTGTTGTGCATACTGAAGTATATGTTCCGTACCGCTTACGTTAATTGAGTAATTTCTCTCTGGGTCTTGAATCGATTTTGGGACGGAAACTTGCGCAGCAAGGTGAACAATTGCTTCGAATTGACCACTTAAATTCTCGAGGACTCGAGAATCTTGAATATCCAATTCAAGCACATGTGCCCCCAATTTAATTAGATCATCTTTTGAGATAACAGCATTTTCAAACGAGTCCAACACGGAGACCGTCAATCCCTTGTCGAGGGCATATCTCACGGTGTTTGAACCGATAAATCCGGCTCCTCCTGTGACGAGAATATGCATCATCATTCGGTTCTTAGAGGTCGAAAGCAAAATAATTCTTCGGTGTTTTCCCATTCAATTCAAAAACATCGGGCCTCAGGGTCAGACATGGGTTGGGATGTCTCCTTCTCTGAACGGGCAAGAGATGGAAATTTAACGGTCGGAATCATTGGGCTTGGATACGTTGGTTTGCCTACTGCAATCGGTTTCCATGATGCTGGTTTCAATGTCTGGGGCGTCGATATCTCAGATCGGACAGTTCGTATGGTTCTCGCAGGAGAAAATCCTACTGGAGATCCTGATGTGAACGATATCATTCCAGATCCACACTCTTCTCGATGGAACATCACAACGAATACAAGCGAAGCTGTGCCACACTGCGACGTCGTTCTGGTTACTGTTCCAACTCCGGTTACGGAGGATCTCAAACCCGACCTTACCTACGTGTCAAGTGCTGGACGCTCAGTGTTCGAATCCATTGAAAAAGGTTCGAGAACCGTCGTTGTTCTAGAGTCGACGGTCTATCCAGGTGTTACTGCTCAGACTTGGTTGCCTCTTGTTGAAGAATTGGGCATGGAGATTGGCAGCGATGTCGAAATTGCATATTGTCCAGAGCGGTTCAACCCAGGAGATCCTGATCATGGGGTGCGTCAAGTGGCCAGAGTTGTCGGCTGTCCCAATCCGGATGTAGGAGAGGGTCTTGTCGAATTATACCGCCGACTGACTTCAGAAGACGTTCGGTACGTTGGTAAGTTGGAAGTTGCAGAAGCAGCCAAAGTTATCGAAAATGTTCAGCGCGATATTAACATTGCATTGGTCAATGAACTGGCACGTATCTTCCCTGAACTCGGTGTTGATGTTGAGGATGTCCTCTCGGCTGCAGCAACAAAATGGAACTTCCACCGTTATACACCTGGTGTTGGTGTAGGAGGTCACTGTATTCCTGTCGACCCGTACTACATGATGCAACGGGCTGCAGACGTCGGCGTCCCTGCCGAATTGATCACAGCGGCACGGGCAGTCAATCGAACGATGCCATTGCATATTGCAACTGTACTCAACGAAATTCTCTACAAGGCCGGCGTTCCATCAGGCAGTGCCAAGGTGCTCATGCTTGGATGGTCGTACAAAGCAGAGGTTGGTGATCCTCGTGAAACTCCTGCTGAACCACTTACTGAAGCTCTTCTTTCCAAGGATATCGAAGTGTATGCCTATGACCCGCACATCGATTCGTCCGAATTCCCAGATGAGGTTACAGTTATCGAGGACATTACGACTGCTTCAGGATTTGACTTAGCCATCCTTGTAACGGCGCATGCCTCCTGTGTGAATATTGACTGGGAAGACCTTGGAAAGAGAATGCGAAAACCGATTCTCTATGACGGACGGCGTGTTCTTGACTTGGACTCAATCTCAAACATGGGCTGGCAAGTCCACGCTGTTGGAAGGCCACAATGAAGAGTTGAGACCATGCCTTTTCTGTTTAACCTGAGGTTATTTTTGGTTCCGAAGTATCTCAGGAAGGCATACCGATTGGCAAACACAAGGCCAGTCAACATTCAACACGTGCAGGGCGCTTTGGAGAAATCCTGTATTAAGACTCCACTTTCAATATTCACAAGCTTTGTGAGAATATACTCCATGTCGCAAGGTTCTCGTTCACGGGAATTAACTTGCAATAATCTCATACTTGCCATTGTCCGAGAATTGAACAAGACGAATCGTATTCTAGCAATTCAATTTGCTGAAAAATATCAACCTTTGGCAGAAGATGACCGGTTTTTCAAAACCCTCGCAGAACTTTACCTAAAAAATGGGAAGCCGGTACTTGCCCTAAACCTCGTTAGCAAACTCCATAATAATACGGCCGACCAAAAATTACTTGATCGAATAGATAAGGCTCTAGAAACGGATGTTGGAACCTCCGACGCTACGCTTCATTTCATTAAACATAATCGTGAAATCACATTGAATTCATCCGGCTATTCTCTATACCTGCCATCAGAACACACCTACAGAGAAAGCGGTAATGACATTATGAGGCTAGATGGGACTTTGCAACCCCCGGTTAATGCTCCATTAAATTGCGCACTAATAACCATGAAATTCTTTACTAAGCAGGGTGAAGAAATTGAATTAGGAAATGATTCTCTATTGAGCAAATCTTCTCTTGTTGGCCCTTACCAGTATCTTAATCCTGATGATGATGGCACGTTTTCTGTTGAGTTTAAACCTCCAAAAGAATTCAATCATGCTCTAATTTCGTTTCAAAATTGGAAAAATACGAACGGAGTGAGGCTTGGGCCAGTTCTCGAAATCGCTGCTGCAGTGGAGCATAATTCGATCAATAAGCAGATAGACGAATTTGAACAATTTTGCAGACTTGCAGCAGGGCCAGTAATTTTTGTGTATGGGTCTAGAGAAATGGATTCTAGTATTTCGATAGATCGCACATCTAGGATGATATCAAGTTTCAGTGTAAAAAAATATCCTGTAATAAATGCATTTTTCCGCAACGACAGAAGCCCAATGGAGGAATCCAAAATCAACGTTGGCATCATGAGTCTTCCGATTGATTTTGTAAACGTGAATATTGAGCGGTTGAGTGAGATGACTTTTGGTGGTAAAGAAAAAGTCCTCATCATTTCAAACCCTTCTCCAACACTTGTTCGGAAAATACATCTGTTCAGTTCAAGAGATTGGGTTATCGTTTCGGATTTGAATACCTGGAGAGGAATCAATTTTCCAGACTTCACAAACGGGCAACTGCATCTTATTGCAAGCTCAAATAATGTACTCGTGGAAAAGAGCTACCAGGGAGAGGTTCTCATCAAAAGTACGCCCGAATCGACAAAAATTACTGTTATGAAGGACGGATGGTTTGGAACAAGAAAAAAGAAAAAGCGTTCAAAAGATCAACCTCTAGTTGGTATTCTGAACAGACCAGATGATGAAATTGATTTCTCCCTCATCTCTGAATTTGCTAGTCAACGCTCGGATCTAAATTTTGAAATTTTGGGAGCATCATGGCCTCTACGCATTGAGAAACCAGACAATGTCAAATCTTGGACAGTGAGAGATGCAACATGGTCTATTAATCGGATGTTGATGTGGGACATATGCGTAGACCTCCCTCTAGATTCAGTAACCTCGGATGGAATTGGGATACCTGAGTTACGCTACAATCGAATTCCTTGTATCGTGAGAGCAAACCAACAAAGTAGCAAAACGATGCCCTACCTGATTAGGTACAACAATCTCTCACAAATTGAAATTGCGATAGAGGAAGCACTGATTATGGATCGATCATATATGCCAGAAATCGAGCACATCTCTTGGGAAGAGACCGTGGTCAAGGTTCTACAACAAATCTCATCTCTTGATTCTGAAAAGAACATAGAACTCACCTATGATTATCTCCCATTATCGGAATTAATCTCTTTCGCAGAACATCGCCCTCCAAAGATGGCGGATATTAAGAATCACGTTCAAAGAGCATTTGCATCAAAAGGGTTGACAATCTACAGAGATTTACTCTGGGCGATTGATTACATTACCTCAGATTCCTCAATCAACAAAAACGTAGTCAACAACCTCCTCATCTCGTCCATTAGAGGCATTGGTGCGGTGGACCCATTCACTGCAATTGAACTTGCGGAGAATTACCAAATCGATGATAAGCGAATCTCTAGGACAATGATTACGCTATACAATCGAACTGAACAGTATGAAAAGAGTATGAAGCTGCTCGTACCTATGCGAAACGACTCTTGGAAAAAGAAGATGAAAGAAGTGCTTGAGAGAAAATTGAAGTCCACTTCACCATCTAAATCCGGGAAAGGTTTCTTCCCGATTCTACAGCCAATAATAAAAAAAGAACCAAAACGGAAGTTGAAGGTAGCTTGCATTCTTGATAAGTTCTCATACGACTCTCTTTCTTACGAAGTTGAATTACACTCGGTACCCAAAGAAAACTGGAGGAGCTTTTTGGAGGATGGTGAATTCGATTTTTTCCTCGCAGAATCAATTTGGAAAGGCCATGATGAGCAATGGATTTGGGCAATGAGTTCTCCGGATTCACCGAATGGAATTCGTCTTCAATCTATGTTAGAATACTGTTCTGAGATCGGCCTGAAAAAAGTTTTCTGGAATAAAGAAGACCCTGTAAATTATGAAAAATTTATTTCAACAGCACGATGTTTTGATGTCATTTTCACATCCGACAACCGTTCAATTTCTCGGTATAGAAAAGATTGCGGGCATGAGGAAATCTATCCAATGCCATTTGCTTGCCAGCCTGTGATTCATAATCCAGTTCGCAATAAATTGCCGACGTATCAGACTTGTTTTGCAGGCTCCTGGTACATTCGAGAACACGGTGATCGGAAGCGGCAAACCAAACTGCTTGTGGATGCTGCAAAGAATTACGATTTGCATGTATATGACCGATTTTATGGAACAAACGATAGAAATAGGTTTCCTGAAGAATACGATGAATTTGTTCGCGGTAGTTTACCATACGAAGAGTGTTGCATGGCTTACAGGTCGTACAAGATTTTCCTCAACGTTAACTCAGTTATGAATTCAGACACAATGTTTAGCAGAAGAGTGTTTGAAATTCTCGCATCATCGACGCACGTGTTGTCCACGCCCTCAGAGGGTATGGAAAAGATGCTTCCTGATGGAGTTACTGTTGTTGATACATTGGACGATGCAAAGTATGCTCTGAAGCAGTTGATTGATGATGATGAGGGGAGGAACAAAAGTGCCCATCTTGGTTACCGCCAGGTTATGAATAATCACACTTATACTCATCGAGTTGGAAGTATACTCGATAAACTAGGAATCGATAGTGAGGTTGAATTTTCGGACCCGAAAATAAGCCTTATCACGTGTACGAACCGCCCTGAAATGATTTCGAATATTTTAGAGAACTATGATCGTCAATTATGGGAAAATAAAGAACTGAAACTGATAATCGATTGTGAAAAGAAAAAGTTCAAACAAATCGTTCAACAACTCAAAGATAGAAAAGACATTCATTTGGAGTTGGTTAAACCAGGCTTAAGTCTAGGAGAGTGCTTTAATTTGGGCATGGAATTGTCCAGTGGCGATTTCATTGGCAAATTCGATGATGATGATTTGTATGGACCCCACTACCTCTCTGATCAGATGCTTCCTTTCGAGTACACGAACGCAGATATTGTAGGGAAGTTGTGCAGCTTCATGTATCATGAAAAATCAAATTCTACATACCTTCGGTTTAACAACAATCGCCATAAGTTTAGTGACCTTGTGTTAGGGCCTACATTTTTGTTCAAAAGTGCGGTTGCTGAAAAGGTAAAAATGCAAAAACTCTCAAGGGGAGAAGACACGAATTTCTTGAAAGATTGCATAAAAGCCGGTTTCAAAATCTATTCAACAGATCCTTACAATTTTGTATACATGCGCAAAAAGGTTGAAGGATTCCACACATGGGATGCAACTGATGATGAGTTGCTCAAGAATGCAAAACAGATGGGCGACCTGTCACCACAGGAGTATGCATTTGTCTAGGTGATTCATATGTTGGTATGTCTAATCGTGGGCGCTAGGCCTAATTTTATGAAAATCGCCCCAATTGATAGAGAGTTTAGGAAGAGGGGCATTGAGACATTACTCGTGCATACTGGCCAGCACTACGACCAAAACATGTCGGACGTATTCTTTGAGGACTTGAATATGAAATCTCCAGATGTACATCTTAATGTTGGTTCTGGTTCTCATGCAACACAGACCGCTCGAATAATGATTGAATTCGAGAAAGTGTGTAATGACCATGACTTTGCAATGGTTGTCGTTGTTGGCGATGTAAATTCAACAATAGCTTGTACTTTAGTTGCGAAGAAATTAGGAATTTTAGTTACGCATGTCGAGGCAGGATTACGTTCATTTGACCGGGAAATGCCTGAGGAAATTAATCGAATCTTGACAGACAGCATTTCCGATCTTTTGCTCACGCCTTCAATTGACGGTAACGAGAACCTGAAAAATGAGGGTGTTCCGGAAAACAGAGTGAAATTTGTAGGAAACATCATGATTGATTCGCTGTATGATGCACTCGATAGAGTCAAATCGAAAAACTCGAATCCTGCAAAAAAATTTGGATTGAATCATTATTGTGTCGTTACCTTACATAGGCCTTCGAATGTTGATGATGAAGAAAAGGTGGTTGAACTCGTAGAAAACCTAGTGCATGTATCTCACAAGATTCCAATTGTTTTCCCGATGCATCCTCGAACAAGGAACAATCTGAGAAAATTCGGAAAACTACCCGTATTGGAAAATGAACCATTAATCCATATTTTAGAACCCCTCGGGTATCTCGAGTTTGTCTCTCTCATTGGAAGTTCAAACTTGGTGATTACTGATTCAGGGGGGCTTCAAGAAGAAACGACATCACTGGGCATCCCATGTCTGACCCTGAGAGAAAATACAGAGCGACCGATTACGATTACAGAAGGAACAAATCAACTGATTACAGATGTATCAACCCTTCAAATTTCGGTAGATGATGCATTACAAGACCTAGGTGTCAAAGAGCCTAAGAAACCAAAGTATTGGGATGGAAAGACTGCCAAACGTATTGTTGATGCCATCATTGATTGTGTTGAACGGTGATGTTCTTTGTCCTGCCCACGTGTCATGCACATTCTCGCAAATAGCGTGCCAGATTTGAATGGATATGCGATTCGAAGTCACGATCTCCTCATTTCACTAAAGGACCAAGGAATTTGCGATCCTATTGTACTTACCTCTCCTTATTACCCTGATCGTGAGGCAATGAGACATGATACAATCGTGGATGGTATTGAGTACTCACGATCTGACCTAGGAGTAAAAACGTCAGCATCGAAGAAACAGCTTGGGTTCAATATCCCAAAAAGTGAGCCGTTTGTACTTAGAGCCCCCAAATACGCGTTGTACAAATTAAACCTGGGCTTGAAATTGCTCACTCGTCCGGTTTACACACGCGTGACGATGCTCTGGAGATTTTTTGGCGAAAAAAGGATGATGAAAAAATTTGAGAATGAAATAATTGCCCATGCTAGAAAAAGTAAGCCAGACATCATTCATGCACATACCCCATTTAGAGTGGGCCTTCCCGCATTGCGTGCGGCAAGAAAAATTGGGATACCATTTGTTTACGAGGTTCGTGGAATGTGGGAGGATTCCGCAGTTGCGCAAGGTCGTTGGTCACCGAAATCAATACCTTACCGATACTATCGAAGCCAGGAAAATAAACTCATCAAGCAAGCCGACGAAGTTATTGTTATTGGACAGAATTTAATGAATGAGGTAGTCGGAAGAAATCTAAGAATTAATTCTCCCACAATGATTCCAAATGCAGTCGGTCGAAACATGGCTTCTCACCCGTTGGATTTCGAACAACCTCCTCCTGAAAGCGTAAATGAGTTGGTAAACCGTCTTGGGCTGAAGAAATCGACGATTGTAGTAGGTTACATTGGAAGTCTAAGAGCACTTGAGGGCGTTGATTACACCGCAAAGGCCGTGGCTAATTGTGTGAGTGATGGCCTCGATATTCGCTTCCTTGTATGCAGTTCTAAAAAAAATCAAACGCATTTACGGGATTTATGTTCGCATCTTCAAATAGAGGATCAATCATTCATTGAAGGACCATATCCGCATGATGAAATTGTTCATTTTTACGATCTAATCGACATTTTTGTAGTGAGTAGACCAGATACGAATGTTACTCGTATCGTCCCCCCAATCAAGCCACTGGAAGCGATGATTCGAGAAAAGCCAACCGTTGTAGCCCATCTACCAGCGTTGTGCGAAATTATCGACCATCGAGTAACCGGTATGACTTTCCCTGCAGAAGACGTGGTGGCATTATCGGCAGTAATCTCTGAATTGGCATCAGATCCCGATTTACGAAATAAATTGGGCCAAAGTTCAAGACAGTTTGTGCTGAAGGAACGAACGTGGCCAAAGATTGTTCACAACTATGAAGAAATTTATCAGCGATATTCATAACACACGTAAAGTTAGTTTAGCCAAGAGGAGTGAAAGAATTGGATATTAATTCCCGACCATCGTTGTTCCGTGGTCCATTTATTTCATTCCAATCAATTTTGAAGAACAGAAGTTTACTCTCCTTGATGGTGCGACGTGATCTTAAGGTAACATATGGTGATTATTTCCTTGGATATGCATGGACGCTTCTTGAACCAATTTTCTTCACAATGGTTTTCTTCCTAGTGTTTGTTATTCTGAGAGGCAATCCAGACACGCTACTTCCGTTGAATATCATGTTAGGAATTTTGATTTTTAGTGCGTTTTCAAAAACAGTTTCTAAAGGATCTTCCCAACTCATTAGAAACGCATCACTTATTCAACAGGTCTCATTCCCTAGAGAACTACTCGTAGCGAACGTAAGCGGGTTTCAATTCGTTCGACTATTGTTGAGTTTGATTATCGTTCCAATATACATGATCTACATGGGCCTCTCATTCTCATGGACGCTCATACTATTGCCAATATCTATCCTCGGAATCATCCTACTGGCTCATGGATTCTCACTGATGCTGTGTATCATCGTTGTATTTGTCCGAGATATGAATATGGTTGTTGATATTGGATTACGTGCCTTATTTTTCCTCTCAGGAGTCTTTTATTCAGCAACCTACATACCAGCAAAATACCTTGATTATCATCTGATGAACCCAGTAGCGACTTACATTGAGATATGTCGAGGTGCGGTGCTAGGCGATCTTTCAATCATCACTCCACTTGTCATCCTTAGAGCTGTAGGAATAACTTTACTTGTGTTTGCTCTTGGAAGTGCGATATTCAACCGATATCAGAATAGGGCGGTGATTCACCTATGAGTAATGAAATCGCCGTTGAACTACAAAATGTTCACCTAACTTATCCGGTAAGAAAAAGTTCTCCGAAATCCATAAAGAGATTATTTTCAATTTTCTCCCGTCGTAAAGACGAGATTACTTCGACACTCAAAGACATCAATTTGCAGATAATGAAGGGTGAGGTGATTGGAATTCTTGGTCACAATGGTGCAGGGAAGAGCACTTTATTGCGTCTGTTGTCTGGAATCTATCAACCAGACAAAGGCTCAATACGTGTAAACGGAAATATTAGCCTTCTAGCATCACTTGGTACTGGCTTTCAACGAGATCTATCTGGTAGAGACAATATCGTTCTGAGCGGGGCTCTTCATGGGATCCCGATCGAAAAGGTTCGAGCGCTCATTCCATCAGTCATTCTTTTTTCGGGACTAGAGGATTCTATCGATAAGCCTCTTCGGACCTACTCATCAGGAATGAGGGCTCGTTTAGGATTCTCGATTGTAGCACACCTTGATCCTGAAATCTTGCTTTTTGACGAGGTTTTTGCAGTAGGAGATAGCTCGTTTAGGGCGCGCTCCAAGCAGAGGATTACCGAAATGGTCAATGGTGATTCAACGGTGGTAATTGTTACACACAACGAGCAACTGATTCGCGATATGTGTACACGTGTTATCTGTATTGATCAGGGAAAGTTGGTGTTAGATACAACTGACACAGAGTTGGCGATAAGGGAATACCACGAGAACTCAAATAAACGAGATTTGAAGTGATTGGCTTGGTTCTTGATGATGAGAATATTTTCAGTCTTGCAAAATCTGTTATTATTGCTGGTTTAACATTCCTATTTGTATCAACGTTCGTAGTAAACCCACTAGTTACCAATGCAATGATAGAATCTCAAATTCTGAGTAATGGTCGATATGCGATTGTTTATGATGCTCATGAAACAATAGAAGAATTTGCGGGGTTCAAAGCCACAGCCATCGGTTCGTCAATAATCCGAGATGCAGTGGATGGTCTTTGTATCTCACAAAACATGAGTTCAGAAACAGGAGCAGGTATCTTCAATTTAGGAATTTCAGGAGGAAATCCATACACTGAAATGGTCCAGACTCAAGCAGTGATAAATAGCAAAACGGATCTCGTTCTGCTAGAACTTGGGCCAAACAACCTTTGGCAGTTTTATGATTCACAATCCTTGGATGATTACGTTGAATTTAGATTTTCAATTAATAGTATTACGATGGAACATGATGACGTAGGCAGTTGGACTAAGTTAATTCGTGACCGAGATTTACCATACGTCGCCTTAACCGATGTAGAAAAAATTAGGATGAGTAAAATTTACTCGATTGAGACTATCGAATCAACATTTGAGGAGATTGCATCTGAATTACCAGAAATTGATTCTGTGAAATCAGGGGTGCCAGGTGTTGGAGATGATGATTGGCTAGAGTACCTAATGACCCCAACATATAAATCTCCGAATTTTGAATTAAAATCCTCATATGAAGTCAGGACCTATTTTGAAGAAAATATGCCTAAACTTGCAAACGGCTCCATTTACAAACCAAAGTCAGAAGGTACATTAAATCACAATTCATATGAGTACATCATACGAGAATTGACAAAAAACGGAATTGAGGTGTTGCTACTTGGAATCCCCCACCATCCGCAAGTCTACGAGTATTTGTCTGAAAATCAACTTGATGAATACAACTTGACGTTCACAAAATATGCCGGATATGATGGTGTTTATGGCATGAACATGTTCTGGGAAGAGTGGCCAGAGTGGATGTTTCGTGACAGAAACCACCTCGGATCACATGGCAGAGAATATGCATGTGAACGGATTGCAACAGCCATAGACTCAATAAATAACAACCAGTCAGAAATTTTACCTGTCCAACCCACTCTTGAACACTTTCTCGATCAGAGGAGTCAGTGCGACGGTTCTGACTTAACATGGACCGTGTTATATGGAAATACAATCATTCCAGCGGAAGGATATTCCTTCTGTTCAATGGCTAAAGATGAGAGATTACCTCACAGATGGGAAAAAGAGAATGTGGATTCGGGAATTCGTTTAAACCCTGATATTGGTCAATCACCTAGGAATGCTGTTGATGGACCTATGATAGGTTACAATGTAACAATTCAACGACCGGGATGGTACTTTTTCTGGTTTGAAACACGGGGAGAGAGTAGCTCAGATGACACTTTCGCAGTTAGTTTTGAAAGGCCGGGTCTCCCGGAAACAAGTTTTTCTGTAATTTCTTCGTTTCCACAAGGAAATGGTGAGTGGATATGGACGAACGAAAGTTCCATGGCGCCATTGAAAATGTGGGTTCAGGACTCTTGGAATATTAAAGTAAAAATTTGGATGCAAGAAGACGGAGTTGAATTGAAACGAATTCTCATTTCGAATGACTCATCGTTCATACCTACTGAGGAGGTGATTGGATAGATTTCATAACCCCGGAGTATTATCTATATTTTCTCCCTGCGTTGCTTATTCTGACCCTTGTAATCTTTGTTAAAAGAAAGCAAACGCAAGTAATTATTTTGTTCGTTATGAGTTTAGTCTTTTTTTGGTTTGCTTCTGGATGGCATGTAATTCTACTCCTTTTTTCTACCTCAATTGACTGGCGTAGTGGAAATTCGATTTATGCCTCAAATGACGATAGAGTAAGGAAACGTTGGCTAATGATAAGTCTGGTAACCAATCTTAGTTTACTTAGCATCTTCAAGTACCTAGATTTTTTTATTCGAAGTTTTAATCTGGCTGCTTTGAAGATATCCAATTCTCCTGGCTTGGATGAATTAGGTCTTGCATTGCCAGTTGGGATTTCGTTTTATACATTCCAAACAATGTCGTACACAATTGATATTTATCGTCGCAAGATGACTCCATACCAATCATTCATTGATTTCGGATGCTATGCGTCTTTCTTCCCTCAATTGGTCGCTGGGCCGATTGTAAGAGCCGATGAATTCAAGGATCAGCTAGATGGTCCTATTTCTTACCGTTCGGCAAACATAAAAATCGGTTTAACCTTGATTGTTTATGGGCTGTTTAAGAAAATCGTCTTCGCTGATAATCTAGCGATTCACGCGAATCAAATTTTCACTGAAGGAGAACATTTGGGGAACATTGGCCTGATTTGGTGGGCGTCCTTGTGCTTCGGAATTCAGATTTACTGTGATTTTTCAGCATACACGAATATCGCATTGGGTTCTGCGAGATTACTTGGAATCTCTTTACCTGAGAATTTTAAAACACCTTATGCCGCGACATCACCTCAAGATTTTTGGAGACGATGGCATATTTCCCTGTCGACTTGGTTGAGAGATTACCTCTATATTCCGCTTGGGGGGTCAAGACATGGACAAAGAGTCATGATTTTCGCTCTCATGACGACAATGATCCTCGGGGGGTTATGGCACGGCGCCTCATGGAATTTCGTAATTTGGGGATTAGTACATGGTTTGTTACTTGTAGCGCACAGATATTTCTCGAAATTGAATTTGATTGAGAGATTATTTACCAATTTCAAAACCAGTTCAACAATCTTATCATGGGTTATTACACAATACCTTGTATTTTTCACTTGGTTAATTTTTAGGATCGAGGATGTTGATATTCTTTTTGAGAGCATGAAAACATTTATTGGAATTGGGGGCTATTTCGATCTCGCTGAGTTTGTGTTGTTTTTGCCAGATATTAAATTACTAACTTTTGCTCTTGCAATTATTTTCATCATTGGTCACGGACTTAGCGGAAAATCTGGTGGGTTTGTGAATCAAATACCAAAATGGGGCTCCACTGCGTGGGGGCTGATTATAGGTCTGATGCTCGTTATAATGTATTTCCTACAGCCATCGGAATCAGTGGATTTCATTTATTTTAGATTTTAATCGAGGCGATAAGTTTGTCAAATTATCTTATTGCTGTAGGGTCCTTTTCAAAAATACGTGA
>CEUV01072521.1_pt1 | contig 14891 bp, 14 predicted proteins | sample 356401 | NCBI WGS metagenome assembly CEUV01 (sample SAMEA2622710, study PRJEB7988) | marine metagenome | isolation source: saline water (ENVO:00002010), including
GGCGTCCTGTTCTGTTTCTTCCTTCCGCTTGCCGTTGCTGCCCGCTTTTGGCAGTGGTATACATACAAACGTGGACAAAAAACCCGATTCAAGCAATGCAAAGCGAGCAAAACGATGACTGACGCCTTACTCCCACTCAATTGTACCTGGTGGTTTGTGGGTAATGTCGTAGACAACTCGGTTGACAGCACCCTTGACCGTGTTGGTGATTCGCGTACTGATCTTTTGTAGAATACTATGAGGAATTTCCGAATATCGGGCCGACATACCATCCATGCTTCGTACTGCTCTGACAACGATGGTCTCGCCATATGCTCGTACATCGCCATGTACACCTACTGAACGAACGGGAAGAAGCGCTGCAAAGTATTGCCACGGCAATTCCATTTCTCCAGCTTCTGCACCGGCCTCGAATTCTTCCTCAACAATTGCACAAGCCTCGCGAACGACCTCGACACGTTCTGGAGTCAATTCTCCGAGTGTTCGAACCGCAAGACCAGGGCCTGGGAATGGTTGTCGCTCTGCGACAATGATATCCAATTCTCGAGCGAGTTCACGAACTTCGTCCTTGTACAACTCACGGAGCGGTTCGACAACTTCGAGCGTCATGTCTTCTGGCAAGCCACCCACATTGTGATGCGATTTGATGGTATCACGAACGCCACCACCTGACTCAATCCAGTCTGGTGCAATCGTTCCCTGTACGAGGTATTTAGCACCACATTTCTTCTGCTCATCCTCAAAAATTCGGATAAACAGTTCACCGATAACCTTGCGCTTTTGCTCGGGTTCAGTAACGCCTTGAAGTGCCTCGAAGTAGCGGTCTGCTGCTTTCACAGTAATCAGATTGATACCTTGCTCAGCGAGCATGGCCTCAATTTCTTCAGTCTCGTTCTTGCGCATGAAGCCTGTATCAACGTAGACGCAATGAAGGAGGTCTCCAACAGCCTTGTTGGCAATGACAGCTGCAACGGTTGAATCCACGCCACCTGAACACGCAATGATAGCAACATCGTCGATGGTCGCTTTCATTTGCTGAATCGATTCTTCGATAAATTCAGGCGCATCGAACATCTCAAGCCCCGCCGTTCACTTCTCGATCCATTTGGAGGACGCGCTCAATTTGGTCGAGTTTATCTTGAACGAGGCGTTGTGCCATATCATCGTTGACAAGTGCGAGCATTTGTACTGCAAGGTGACCTGCATTGTCACCACGATCGACACCTACGGTTGCTGCTGGAACACCCGGTGGCAATTGAACGATGGATAGAAGAGAATCAAATGGAACACGGCCACCGCAAGGAACTCCTATGACCGGCTTAGTTGTCAATGCTGCAACTGCACCCGGTAGTGCCGCTGCAAGACCAGCCATTGCGATGAAGACCTTGCATCCATCTTCTTCTGCTTTGTGAATAATGTCTTCAACGAATTTAGGAGAGCGGTGCGCAGATGCTACACGCAGTTGATAGTTTACGCCAAATTTGTCAAGCACCTTTGTGCACTTTTCAGCAATCGGCATGTCAGACTTCGAACCAAGTAAGATAGATACATCCATGTCTATTTCGCATCGCGGGTAGTTCTTTTAGATGACCCCTCACTCTTCTTCAACCAAAAACTGCTCGAGATTGAAAATCTGGTCTGAAAAAACATCAAGATGCAGCCAACATCCATCGTCTTCAAATTCACAATACATGACGGCTAGCTGCTGTTTTGTCCGGGAGAGTGCCATCAGACCATTGGTTGGTTTTGCATTCATGACCTTCCAATGATTCAACCGAGATGGGTCCAGTTGAAGGTAGGTTTTCACATCCCATTCTCTCCGAAATTGAACTCCGAAACCAGCAGAGGTTTTCTCAGCAACTCGATACGTCGTGAAAAATAAGCCAAAACAAAACCCGAGGGCAATCCAATTCGAGATCTGATCGATAAATACGGTAACAACAGATGCAACGAAGAGGACTACGCTCAGATGAACGCCACGATGCAAAACAAGGACTCTACGTTGTGAGAATGTTGAGAACAAAGCCAAACTGAGTAATAGATTTGAGACAAGAATCAACCAAGGTACGAATGCCGTGTGCTTTCCTGAGAGGAGCATAAGGATCGGAAACGCCATCGTTAACAGAGATCCTGCCATTGTAAAGAGTGGCGTAATCATGATTGCCTTCTCTTCGGAAGGATACCATCCGCCAACGAAGAGTCCAACCATATCCCTTCCAGTTCAACCGAGTTCTTTTGTCTGTTGGATATCGGCGATGTTGTTATATTCTCGAGATTTTTTACTATGATAATGGAGCAAGTCTATCGTTGTGACTCTGATTCTTTTTTTGCTCGTTTGGGAGAACACCGGGAGTTGCAGGTGATTCACCGCGGGCAAGAAGCCCAGGTTTATCGTGGACTGCTTCAGTTTGTTCGCATTAACTACCATGAAATTGGTGATGAACTTTTGGTTCGTTTCCGTCCAAGCATTACACTCATCGGATTGATGATGCTCTCGTCTATCTTGGTTGCGACCGCCTTTGTTGCCCCATGGTGGTGGCTCCTTGTCGAAGTTGTTCTCCTGTCGATGGCACTGATCATCAATTCGTCTCAATTGACGTGGGAATTGCTGCAGTTCACGCAGGAACCCATCACGCTTCGAGGTCAATCATCATCGAATGGGTGACGCAGGCAGAGGTTGCGAGCTGCATAGACCTCATCCACACGACGGACTGGTGTGGTGGTTGGAGCGTTGTGCAACGTCTCTGCATCGAGTTGGAGAACCTTGCAGAAGTCTCTTGCAAAGGTATCGAGCGTTTCTTTCGACTCTGTCTCTGTTGGTTCAATCATCATACATTCTGGAACGACGAGTGGGAAGTACACCGTTGGAGCCATGTAGCCCATATCGAGAAGTCCCTTGGCAACATCCATTGCTGAGATTCCCAAGGCCTCTTTTGCAGGTCCTAGTGAAAGTGTGAACTCATGCTTCGCAACAATGGTGTTTGCACCATCAACGAAGAGGTGATCAACACCTGCAGCTTTGGCTTCTCGATGAATGGCATGACGAAGGTAGTTAGCGTTCAAGACGGCATGTTCCGACATGGTTCGTAGTTCCTTACCGTACCGTCGATAATAAGCCCAGCATCGAAGGACTGCGCCTGCATTGCCGTGCCATTGTTGCACCTTACCAATAGTGTGTTCTGGGGTGTGCCATGTGTACCAGTGGTCGTCGACACACTGTTTCTTCTCGTCGTCCGTAGGAGCACGACGAGCGACGATTGGAGAAGGCAGGAATGGAGCAAGATGCTCTTTGACTCCGATTGGCCCAGACCCTGGACCACCTCCACCGTGAGGCTGACTGAAGGTCTTGTGAAGATTGTAGTGAACAGCATCAAAGCCCATCAAACCTGGACTTGTGCGTCCAAGAATGGCGTTAAAGTTCGCACCGTCGTAATACATCAATCCTCCAACTTCGTGAACAATGGAAGAGGCTTCTGCAATATCCTGCTCAAACAGTCCAAGTGTATTCGGATTGGTGATCATCATCGCAGCAGTGTCATCGCCAACAACAGCACGCAGAGCGGACAAGTCGATGCGTCCATCTTCTTGGCTCGGGATTTCAATGATCTCAAACCCAGCCATGGCAGCACTTGCAGGGTTGGTCCCGTGTGCAGAATCAGGAACGATGACCTTGGTTCGATGGTGTTCGCCCCTGTGACGGAAGTACTCTTGGAAGCATCGAACTGCCGTGAATTCACCCTGAGCACCAGCAACAGGTTGCAACGTAACCGCATCCATTCCAGCACAAATAGCGAGCATATCTTGCATTTCGTAATAGATTGAGAGCAAACCCTGCAACTGATGTTCTGGTTGGTGAGGATGGATGTCCGCAATTCCTGGGAGTTGAGCCACAACTTCGTTGACACGCGGATTGTGCTTCATCGTGCAGGAACCCAGGGGATAGAATCCTGTATCAATTCCAAAGTTTCGTTTTGAAAGCCACGTGTAGTGACGGACCATTTCGGGTTCGGATAAGCGAGGCCAACGTGGTAGTTGCTTGCGCGCCATGTTACTCGGTAAATCAAGTTCAGTAGCAGGTAACATCGGTGATGGCTGAGCATAGCCCTTTCCTTCTGCACCAAAGTGTTCGAACAGTCGGCTCAAGCACTCACCTCCTGGGCCCAAGCTCGAAGGCAATCAACCAATCGATCAAGATCTCTCTGGCTGGTCTGATCTGTCACCGTGACCAACATTTGGTTCGTTTTCTCAGCATACCAATTGGATACATCGAATCCACCCACGACACCATTCGCCTCGAGATAAGCCAAGCATGCTGACGTCGAAGCAGGTAATTCGACGACGAACTCGTTGAAATGGGACTGGCCATCGTACGGAAGTGTCACGCCTTCTACACCAGCAAGTTGGCGTTTGAGCTGCGTGCAAGCCGCCATGTTTCGAACTGCGAGTTGTTCCAATCCTTCGGGACCTAGAAGCGACATGTGCATGGCGCCCATGAGCGCTATGAGTGTCTCGTTTGTGCAAATGTTGGATGTTGCACGATGTCGGCGGATGTGTTGTTCACGTGTGGAGAGCGTCAGGCAGTAGGCCTCTTTCCCATCAACATCGATGCTTCTGCCAACGATCCGGCCTGGCATGAGTCGTAGGTAGGGCTGTGTACAACCAAAAATACCGTACAGTGGACCTCCGCCAGTGATTGGGCTTCCAAGCGGTTGCCCTTCACCAATCACGATATCTGCTCCGTAGTTTCCTGGGGCTTCCAACAACCCAAGCGATACTGGCTGAACACCAACGATCAGGGCTGTTTTGTCTCCAATGATTTCTTTCAACGACGGGTAACCGCCATCGATGATGCCCAATGGATTTGGTTGTTCAACATACACGGCGCACGATCCTCGTGCACGCTCGACATCGTCGAGATTGATGCAGCCATTTTCATCGTGGCGCAGTGTCTCGACCTTGATGCCTGCTCCTTGGCAGTAGTTGTGAATGACAGATACTCGATCGGGTGGCGTTAATTCAGAGATGTACACTGTGTCTTTTTGTTCTGCTTTGCGAGTGTGAACACGAACAGCACACGTGAGTGCTTCAGCCGCAGCTGTTGATCCATCGTAGAGCGAAAGATTGGTGATTGGCATAGCAATGAGTTCTGATATAAGCGACTGGAACTCCCACATGGCTTGCAACATACCTTGGGAGACTTCCGGTTGATACGGAGTGTACGACGTCAGGAATTCACCACGAGTGACGAGTTGGAAAACACATGATGGTACAAAGTTTCGATACAGTCCTGCCCCGAGAAACGAAGGCTGGTCGCCTAGGGCGAGATTCGCACCAAGCAGGCGCTTTGCGTCAGCAAGCAACTCCTCTTCGCTTTGAGCATCTGGCAAGGGCAAGTCGCCAACCATTCGCACCGATTCTGGAACATCTGCAAACAGTGCATCGATGGACGCAACGCCCATCTCCTTCAGCATTTCTTCTTCTCGTCCTAGATTTGGTAATTGGTCAACCATGCGACTCGCCTCCTCAGGCAATCGTAACCAGTCGCGTAGCGCTCATAATGTTCGTCATTGAACCGTCAAGAAACGTGGGCCGTCTATACAAAAGGCGGCCGAATAATAACAGCCTTGACGGACGAACGTGGACTTGCAGCAATCAGAACTTCATCGCCCTCGGATACACCCGAAATGTAGCCGATTCCAATACCTGTGTTTGCAAGTGAAGGAGAAGGCGCTCCTGATGTTAACTGGCCGATCTTTGTACCATCGAGGGAGAGGACATCTTTGCCTGGCCTCGGCAAGGGTCCACGTTCGAGATACTTGATCCCCCACCACCGGGCATCATCGGATGCGTGAGAAAGTACACGATGACGTCCAGTGAACTCATGCTCCGTATCGAGGCCAAACGGTACGTTCGTTTCCCATGAATCTCGTGCGAGGAACGAATGCGCTCCATCATCAAGCTGCGGCCATAGGAAGTCAACACCGGACAAGAGGTATCCTTTCTCGAGACGAAGTGTATCGCGTGCGCCGAGCCCAACAGGGGTAGCTCCGGCATCGATGAGGGCACGCCACACAGCAGCGACCTGATCGTTCGGAACAAAAATCTCGTAACCAGCCTCACCGGTGTAGCCAGTTCCTTGAATCCACCCTGTTACACCAAGTTGGTTTTCTGAGAATTCAGACCACTTGAATCGACCTACGTGTTGTCCATCGCCCATTGCAGCATCCAAGTACTCCTTGCTTGTTGGACCTTGAAGAGCGATAATCGATGTTTGCGGAGAGAGATTTTCAATCGTAATTCCAGATTCACTGGGAGAGAATCCTTGGAACCAATCCCACATGACATCGATCATCGAGGCGTTTGGAACACCAAGAATCTCGGTATCAGATACAACAGCGAAAATCATGTCATCGATGATGAAACCATCTTTGTCAAGAAAATGTGTGTACGCACAACGACCGGCGGTGATCGAGGAAACCTTCTGCGTAGCCACGGTTTCAAGCCACTCACGTACATTCGGGCCAGAGAATCGAAACGTACCCATGTGAGAGACATCGAAGAGACCGGCTGATTCTCGGGTTGCAAGATGCTCAGCCTTGATGTTTGAGTACCAGATGGGCAATTCAAAGCCGTGGAAATCAACAATGTTTCCTCCAAGGGCTACGTGCTCGTCATACAACGCAGTTCGAATCAATTCTCCATCGCTCATCGTCATCCTGTCCTGATTATCTCTGGGGCAAACCTCGCTCAATATCCTTTCCAATTGATACAACCCGGTCCAAGAACGCATCGAGCGAAGATTCTGTGATGTTACGGTTAGCGATGACAGAGCGTAGGATGATTTTCTGGTCAACAGTACTGCGACTGACCATGAATCGCCCGTCGTGAACAAGGCGTTCACGCAACTCCGCATTAATTCGGTTCAGTTCTCCCTCAGAAGATTCACCGACATAGCGGAAGCAAACATTGGTCCACATTCGATCACTGACCATCTCCAGCGCATCATGCTTCTCGATACGCTGTTGTAGAAAATCAGCCAAATCCATGAACCGTTCGAGCATCGAAGCCCAACCAGCATCACCAATTTCACGCCAAGCAAGCCAAAGTTTGAGTGCATCATTTCGCCGACCGCACTGTAGCGAATATCGGCCAAGGTCTACCTCAGCGCCCGTATCATGGTAAAGATAGTGAGCGGTTTGACCAGTCGAACAAACAGCCCGCAAAATATCAGCATCCTTGACAATAAAGGCCGAACAAATCAGCGGTATACCCATCATCTTGTGCGCATCCCAGCAAAAACTGTCTGCAAGTTCAATTCCATCCATCAACGAACGATAACGTGAGGAAAAGAGGCATGAACCACCCCAAGCAGCATCCACATGCAACCACAGGTTGTGTTTGTGGGCAACGCTTGCGATTTCGCGTAGTGGGTCAAAACTACCACGAACGGTCGTGCCACTCGTTGCCAATACTGCAAATGGAATTTGGTCATTGGCCTGTGCTCGTTGAATCTCCTCATCGAGTGCTTCGGGTAACATTTGGCCGTCTTCATTGCATCGAACTTTGATTAAATTCGAGTGCCCTATGCCAATTACATTCGATGCTATGCGAAATGAATAATGGCATTCCTCTGATACAAAGGCGACCATCTTGGTCCCATCGAATCCAGAGTGCGATGAGAGAGGGATCTTTGCCTGCCTTGCGCACAGCATGCCGAGGAGATTTCCGTTTGAGCCACCGGTCGTTAGCGTTCCTTGACTGGTGCCAAAGTCAGCAAGATCCGCCATCCGCTTGAGAATGGTGGATTCAATCAAGGTCGCAATAGGTGCAATTTCGTAGGTATACATCGCCGTGTTCGTAGCAGCCGTCACCAATTCACCTGCAATTGAGGCAATCGAGAGCCCTCCCCAAAGCGGATTCATGAAACCTGGTGCTGTCGTGCGGACGGAGTGACGGAGTACCGTTTCGATATCATCCAAGGCAGCTTCGAGACCTCGCCCTTCAAGCGGCAATTTGAGATCTGTCGTCTTTCCGAGCGATTGCGAAGATTCTGCGAATCGGATACTCGATTCGGTTTGACTAGCCGCCAGAAAGTCCTTGACGCGAGCGAGGACGTCGTCAAGGAACTGCTCCGCCTCCATGTGGTTTCCTAACCAAAGCGGTCTTTGAAGATGGTTATTCAATCTCCGTGTTCAAAAATATGCAGTATGCATTTTTCCTTACATAGTTTGAATAACTCCCTTGGTTTAGCACCGTCATGCTGGGAGAAACCGGAAACGCATGGCTCAATCGCCTACACATGCAACTTGCACGAGAACTACGCGGCCAAGGATGGTCACAAATGAACATCGCATCGATACTTGGAACAACTCAAAGTACCATATCACGACAATATCAGAAAGGGATTGCTAATTTGCCAGGTTCAGCAGATGAACTCACTGTTGACGGATGGGCAAAAGAAATCGCAGGCGGATTGCTGTCTGTTGGCCAATCCGAGGAATTGCTGAGGCAACGATTCATCGTTGAATTCCAATTCACGGGTAATCAAGTACTTCGATTCGACAAGACCTTGACCGGATTAGACCTAGAGGTTGATCAAAACGAACACGCTTTGATTCGACGACTCGAGTGGGCCATCGGACGACTTGATGCCAGACTTCTCTTGCCAGTTCTCCCCAAGGTAGGAATGAACATCGCAGCATGCCTTAATTCTGCAACCTCACCAGAGGATGTGGCAGCTGTACCGGGTAAAATCAACGCGGTAGAAGGGGAACTTCGAACCCACGGAAAACCGCAGTTTGGTTCCTCAAAACATCTTGCCGAAATGTTGCTTGAAGCTCGAAAAATTGATCCAACAAAGGCGGCCATCATGAACGTACGACCTCCGGGTGATCACGAAGGTACGGACATTGATGCCGTCCAAGAAGCATGCAACCAACTCGGATGGGAACTTGCTGATGCTGACCGTTCTGGCCTCGAAGATTCAACCTCGACCATCGATGTCATCCTTGACATCGGGGATTTTGGATGGGAACCCTCGCTCTACGTTGTCGGAGCGAGCCCCTTGGATGTGGTCGACCGATGCCATCGTCTCATCAATGTCTTGGGAGGGATGGCATGATTCGAACTGGTTTCATCTTGTTCGTACTTCTTCTCGCGCCCCTCTCGGGTTGCTTGAGTCAACACAGCATCACCGATGAATGTGTGATAACAACATCCTCCGATGATATGACGCTCACCATTGTTACCTACGACATCATTGCATTGAGTGATGAAGTGCTAGAAGAATTTACCAACCAAACGGGATACACAGTCGAGATGATTCGAACAGACGATGCAGGAGGCATCCTTGAGCAACTTCTTCTGACAAAGGAAGCACCCCAGGCCGATCTCGCTTTGGGCCTTGACAACACCTATCTCCAAACAGCACTCGACAACTGTCTACTCGCCCCGCACTCTGCCACGCTACCAGATCTAGACCCACAAGCCCTTGTCCCGTATGCAGGAGATTTGGCCGTACCGTTTGACCAAGGCTATGTGTGCTTGAACGTGGATACACAAGCCCTTGAAGAGAACAATGTCTCCTACCCAACCACACTCGAAGAGTTAACCAACGAAGCATGGCGAGGAAGGGCCGCCTTCCCGAGTCCAACAACGTCTTCACCCGGACGCGCCTTCATGACGGCCACAATCGATTACTTCGAACAGCAATCAAGCATGGATGCAATGGAGTGGTGGGAAGCCATGGCAGAAAACGATGCCATCTTTACATCCGGCTGGACAGAGGCCTATGAAACACATTACAGTGGAGGCTATGGTGTCTGGGGTGAAGGTCACATTGGCGATGCTTGGCTCACCGTTTCCTATTGCCACTCGCCGGGTGTCGAAGCCTATTATGGAGGAAATTACACCATCTCCAGTGCTGTCGACATTGATTATGCATCCTTCCATCAGGTCGAATATGCTGCGAAAGTCAACGGTGGTGGCTCACAATCCGCTGTAGATGCGTTCATCGAATTCCTCTTGAGTGAAGAGATCAATGTCAACATGCCAGAAAACAATCTCATGTATTCCGTGCTTGAAGGCCAAGATCTGCCAGAAACGGATGGATACAGGTACCACAGCCCAGTTCCAACTCAACCCTCTGAGATCACAACCGAACGAATCGATGATGAAATGGAGTCATGGCTTATGGATTGGCGGAAGGCAACCCAGGCTCTCTGAGTTGGCAACATGAAAGCGTCTGTTGGGCGAGGCGTTCCTGTAGCCTTGTACCTTGCAATGATTCTCGTACCCCTCGTTTTAGCACTCGAGCGGTTGATGTTCGTAACAGGCATGAATCCGATTCAGGCGATTCTCCATCTTGATGAACACCCCTTTGGAATGGATGCTGTTGTCTTCACCTTCATACAGGCCATCCTTTCAGCGACACTTACACTCATACTCGGACTACCCATTGCATGGTGGTTGGGGCGATACGAATGGAAACGTGTAGGCATCATCAGAGCAGCGTTAACGCTTCCATTCGTCACACCAACCGTCGTAGCAGCCATGGGATTTCTCGCTCTGATTAAGGAAGGAGGTTTGCTGGATTCCATTGGAATTGATTTACGCAATGAGACAGGAGTTATCGGTTCGTTTTCTTCGATGATCGGAATTGAACACGCTGGACACATCATTGCCTTGCTTCTGGCCCACGCTTGGTTTAATCTTGCACTTGTCATTCGATTTGTTGAACCAAAGATATCGACACTCCCTCCCCGATACGAGAATGCGTTCCGTATGCTTCCCATTGGCCATAGCCGATTGAACCGCTTGACCCAATTCTGGTGGCCAATGCTTCGAACGTCGATTCTGTCTGCGTTTGTATTCACGTTCATTTTCTCATTCACCTCGTTTGCACTTGTACGATGGCTTGCTCCAAACATGTGGACGCTTGAAGCACTCATGGCAGTAGAGGGAGGGGCAGCAGGAATCCCAGGTTACCGTGTCGATGTCAGCGTACTCGTCCTTGGTGGAGCGACGCTTCAGGGGCTTGTCCTTCTGAGCGCCCTTGCGCTTGCTGGACGATGGCAGCAAAAACAATCCAACGAAATTGAACTCGTCTCTGAGAATTTTTCAAGGAAATACATTGGTAAGCCAACGACAGTTCCACGCATCGGCGTCTTTGTTGCCACTGTCTATGCTTTGACACCGCTCTTCCTCATGGTTCTTTCATCCGTTCGAATTCGAAACCGAACTTCGGAATCATATCGGTGGAGTTTGGATGCATGGGATTACGCATTCAAAGGCGACCTTACGTATGCATCAATTCCAGAGGCGCTGACCAATTCTTTGGTGTACGCATTTGGATGTCTTGTCGTCTCTTGTATCCTTGGATTCTTTGTTGCACAGTCCATCCACAGTCTTGAGCAGAATGGGAAAGCTCGATTTGCCCAACTCGTTGATCTGTTGTCCATGCTTCCGCTCGCTCTTTCAGGCGTCATGGTCGGCTTGGGTGTTCTCCTCGGCATTCTGAAGATTTGGCCGGTCCTATTCTCATGGTATGCATTACCGATTCTGCCACATGCTATGCTCACAACACCCTTTGTTGTGCGCATACTGCTTCCTGCAATGCGAGAAATTGATTCCGATTACGATGATGCTGGTAAGGTTCTCGGATATACCACAATGCAGCGATTCGTTCGAATCAAACTTCCACTGCTAAAGCCACAAATCGTTGTTGCAGCAGCACTTTCGATGGCGTTCTCATTAGGAGAATTCGGAGCATCCTGGATTCTCTTACGCTCAGGAGCCTGGGACACATTACCTGTCTTGGTCGACAAGTTGATGTCCAGACCGAAATACTTCGAGCTTGTCGAACCAATTGCCATGGCTACTGCAACAATTCTCATGTGCATGACATTCCTATTGTTTGTTATTGCTGAACGGTTTCGCAGTCATCAAGGAGGTGGTTTCTGATGTCATTGACCATTAAGCAACTCAACGTCGTCATCGGCCAACACTACATTCTTCATAATCTGAATCTTGACCTCAAATCTGAGGAAATTGTGGCCATTCTCGGCCCAAGTGGGTGCGGAAAAACGACTCTGTTACGTACGATTGCTGGACTCCAAAAACAACAATCAGGTACTATATCCATGAATAATCAACCCATACAAGACATGTTGTGTGAACACAGAGACATTGGGATGTTGTTTCAGCGACCCGTCCTGTTCCCGTTCAAAGATGTACTCGGCAACATCCTATTTGCGTACAAGACCAAAAGACTCTGGAACATGAATGATGTTCATGAAGTCATGAACGAAATGGGCCTCATCGGTAAAGAACAACAGAGTATTGAAACTCTGTCAGGAGGAGAAGCGCAACGTGTTGTTCTTGCAAGAACACTCCTTACCAATCCCAAACTTTTGCTCCTTGACGAGCCACTCTCTGCACTCGATGTAGATCTACGGCGAAAGATTGCTCACGAAATTCGTGCCGTGCTGAAATCTCGATCGATTTCAGCCATCCACGTCACGCACGACCCTGCAGAAGCTGAGATTATTGGAGATCGAGTCATCCATTGGAAGGAACTGCAACCAGGTGGCGATGATGAGGAGTAGGCTACTCGATCCTTATCCATGGAAGATGTGGAGTTTTGCATGGAACCATCGAGAGAAAGGAGTTCTACTTCCTTCCTTCATTGGAGGATTCTTTCTTCTTGCTATCGGAATTCCATATGGAATAACGAACAGAGTTTCTGAATTCATTGGATGGACGGCATTTGATCCAGAACTCTCTCTTGATTCATCCATATCCTACATTCCGATTATGAACATCGCCTATTTTTCATTCTACATCTACTACATCCTCATTCCGTTGTTGGCACGAACGGAAGTGCAGAGAAAGTGTGCCATTATCTTCTCACAACGTCTCTTTGTTGTGACATTACCAGTGTTTCTGATCTTTCTCTTACTACCTGTGGAAGTCGATCTTCGCTCTGAGGTAGCAGGCGACGACATTCTCACAACACTTCTTTCACTCATTCACGGCGTTGATCAACCGTACAATGCTTGGCCAAGTCTCCATGTTGGACACAGTCTTTGTGTTGTTCTTTCAGTGCCACTGATGTACAACATCAACAAATTCACCCATGCAACACTTTGGATCGCATGGCTACTACTTTCAATTTCGACGATGACAACCCAGCAGCACTATCTCTTTGACGTCGTTGCAGGCATTCTGTTTGCGCTTGTTGTTCACTACAAGTTCATTCGACCAGTTGTTACCAAATGCATCGAAGGGGAATACGATGATGCATTCCAGCAACTCTAAGCGAACAGGGTCGAAACAACCTCAGGTTGTGTAAGGTAGATGGTCAATCCAACACCGGCCATGATCATCATCCAAGAACCAACCATCTTGATCATACCAGTCATTCGTCGCAAGAAATTGATCATCACTTGACGGCCAAGGCCGACGAGAACTGTGACCAAAATCATCAGAATCAACAACCCAAGCATGAGGCCAGACAATCCTGAGATGGTCGCACTGGTTCCAAGCGTTCCTAGGAAGATAACGAAGGGCAACACAGCAGCTGCAGTACAATCGATGGAGGCAGCAGCGTAACCAATACCGTAGAGGTACATGTTTCGACGAGGCGTAAAGGTCTCATCCATTTCTGTTGTTGACCAACGATCGACGAGTTTCTGAACAAATCCGAGGACATGGGAAGTGATTCCTAAAAGCATAATGGAACCAAGAACAATGAGCAATACAGCGATTCCAATCGCAATGTAATGAATCATCCCAGATTGGGCAAAGGCTTCACCCATGGCGAAAGCAATGATGCCGATGACGATGAAGAACGTCCACATTCCCAATCCTGCAAGCGTTCCAATCACCCAAGAAGAAGGCATGGGCGTTTTCAATTTCCCTTCCTTGATCAAATCGTCTTCTCGTGCTCCAAGGCTGAGGTAGTACGAAATGAAACCAGGAAGTACAGGGAAGGCACAAGGAGAGAAGTACACCAGTATGGAGAGAATCATCCCAAGAACGAACACTGCAACAAACGATGTTGACGGTTCTTCCCACGCAATTCGATCGTCCATCGTAAGCGAGACGTTTCCTGTGAGGGCCTTCTCAACCGAGGAATCGAACTCACCCCAACCACCGATTGGCGTTCCGGTTGCTTGACGCTCGACGATGTATCCTTCAACATCAATGACCATGACAACGGGGATTTGGCCAGTTCCTGCAGTTGTAAACAGTTTCACAGGATCTGTGGTTGAACCATCTTCAAGTACGGCAGACTCTGTGGAGCCAAGGCCAGTCGGATACAGCGGAACCGTGTACTCCCCCCCAGATTCATTGAGATACTCCAATGACTCTTGATACCAAGCACCATAACCAACGATATGGAAACCCACACCATTTTCATCAGCCGTCTGTTTCCACTCATCCATGTATTCCTCAAGATGAGCCTGAACAGCATGACAGTTCGAACAATCGTGTGCCAACAAATCGAGGATGATGACATCGCCACGTAGTTCAGACAAACGAATCTCGCCTTCTATTGTGTAATTGTCTTCAATTCCAGTACGGTTCAAACTCTGAACAATGATTTCAGGAATAGGAGCAGGTTCAGCATCCGACTCAAAGATCTCATCCATGCTGTCAAACAAAGACAGGCCAGCAAAGGCAATCACGCCGAAGAGAACGACTGCAATACCGAACGCATTCCACGTTTCGGAGCGCTTGAACACACCCCAGTCGGCCTGGTCAAGCATCCCCATAGCCATTCCATTCACTGGTCGCAAATGAAACTAATGCTGCTTCATCGATGTTGCATTGAGATGTACCACAGATACTTCCAATCGCTCGTGTGTTGGATGAACTTCGACCATCTG
>CEUV01035459.1_pt1 | contig 14888 bp, 12 predicted proteins | sample 356401 | NCBI WGS metagenome assembly CEUV01 (sample SAMEA2622710, study PRJEB7988) | marine metagenome | isolation source: saline water (ENVO:00002010), including
TAACTGATAGTGTAGTTTGAGATATTACAGCAACATTTTTCAAATCCTTAATTTTATTTACAGGAAACTCTTTTCTTTCATCGATAAGTATCATATCTGTTTGCCCCATAGTCCCTTTAACCTCTTGGTGGCCTTCATGCCCAACTAAGATAATTGATTTCTTGTCATTAGAATATTTTTTTGCTTCATTATGAACTTTAGTAACTAGTGGGCACGTAGCATCAATGACTTTAAGATTTTTAATTTTTGCTTTTTCATAATCATCTGGTGCAGATCCGTGTGCGGAAAAAATAACTACGCTTCCTTCAGGCACCTCTTCAATTTCTTCAACAGTTATTGCACCTTGTTGCTCTACATCATTTACAACATTAGGGTTGTGTACGATTTGATGTTTGACATACACAGGTTCACCATATTTTTTTATTGCAAGTTCAACGATATCTATCGCTCTTACAACTCCGGCGCAAAAACCTCTAGGATTTGTTACTAATACTTTCATTTATATTCTCTTTAATTAAAGATGTTGCCAAAGGTGCCAAAATAAAGCAACTTCCAGCAAAAGCTAGCAGGCTAAAGTAACCTAAATTTTCACTTGTATTATTTAAAAAATCTATCAATATTCCAGCAATCCTTGCCACTATGCCTGATACCAAAAAACCGATAGCAAGCAATCCAATTTGATTACCAGCATTCTCTTTTGATATCACATCATTAGTTAAGGCCCATATTGTTGAAAACATTGAACCAACCGCTATACCAATACCACTACATAATAATAGTACCATTAAAGGTGAGTGGAATATAATTAATAAATAACAACTTATACAACCTGTTAAACCACCATAAAGAAGTACTGATTTTCTGGAGTATTTATCAGATAATTTTCCAGCGGGTATAATCGAAATTCCTACAGATAGACCCAAAACAATAATCACACCAGTCATCATTAAGGAAACATTTTCAACATCTAAAACATCATTAATTAAGAATAGTGCATATGATTGTAGTGATGTAAATGAAAATAATGTAATACTGAATGTAATTAATACAATTATTAAGTCTTTTTTATTTGCTTTTTTACGTATATTTTTATCTTCAATCTTTTCATTTGAATATTTAGGTGGATTTAGAGTTATAAAGCTCCATAATGTAGAAAGCAGAGTTAATATTGATAAAAATGTTATTGCAAAAAAGAAATATAATTTATTGCCGGTACTGTCATATATATTCATAAACTGCAATGAGCCAAGTAAACCAACTAAAGCGCCAGCAACTCTTAAAAAATTAAATTTCCCTGATGCGCTTCCAAAAGTTTTTTTATTTACGTGATCTTTTAGTAGTGCATTAGCAGGACCTTCACCTAAATTTGCAAAAAACTGAATAAGAGCCCAAGATCCAATTAAAAAGTAAAAATTATTTGCAAAGTATACTGTATACAATGATAAAGATGTTCCTATCCCTCCAATAATAATAAAAGGTAACCTTTTACCTATTTTTAAATTTAATCTGTCACTTATTGACCCAACAGCGGGTTGGGTAATAGCTGCAATTATTACCCCAGTTGTCAGGAGAAGCCCTAAAGCGCCATTTTTTTCTAAATTTATACCTAAAAAAGAAACGGTGCCATTTGTTATTACTTCTAATATTTTATAAGGAGCTATTACAACAACTAAACATATTACTACTCCATATATTCCAAATATATAAGAACCTAAATTAAAAACATTATCAGTCCCGTCAGAAATTATTTTTGTTATTATTTTTCTCATTCGAGAATTCTACATTATATATATTAAGAATGATTTAATTTTTTAGTTAATAAATTTAAAAAAAATTATTTTTGTATGTATACTTAAATTAATTTAAGCAAAGGGGTCAAAATTGTCAGGAAGATTTGGCGAAATAAAAGTTTTCTCGGGAACATCACACACAAAACTTTCTAATGATGTTTGTGCAAATTTGGGTATAGAACTTTCTAAAGCTGAAATTTTTAAATTTGAAAACGATAATACATTTGTAAGGATACTTAACAACATCAGGGAACAAGATGTTTTTATAATTCAGCCAACTGATAAGCCAACTAATGACAATATTATGGAATTGCTATTATGCATGGACGCAGCAAAAAGAGCCTCTGCAGGAAGAGTTACTGCTGTAATACCTTATTTTGGTTATGGGAGGACTGATAAAAAAGATCAGCCAAGAGTCCCAATTTCAGCAAGATTAATTGCTGATATCATAACTACTGCAGGTGCTGATAGGATATTAACAATTGATCTCCACGCACCTCAAATTCAAGGTTTTTTTAATATTCCTGTTGATGAATTAACGGCAACACCAATTTTAATTGATTATTTTAAGAAAATTAAAAAAGACTTTGTTGTTGTTGCCACTGATGTAGGTATTAGTAAAAAAGCTCGAGATTTTGCTGCCAGGCTTTCATCCCCTCTAGCCATTATTGAAAAAAGAAGGTCAGATAATAGCGGAAATGTAGAACTATTAAATGTAATAGGTGATGTTAAAGGAAAAACAGCCTTAACGTTTGATGATGAAATTGATACTGGTGGGTCATTAGTGCAGGCTATTGGAGCGTTGACAGCATCAGGAGTAAATGAAGTTTACAGTTGTGCTACTCACGGAATTTTTTCTGGAAATGCTATTGAGAAATTATGTTCGATAGAAATTCTTAAAGAAATAGTTGTTACAGATACAGTTAGAAAAAAAGAAGGTAATGGTAAAATTAGATATCTCTCAATATCATCTTTAGTCGCTGAAGCAATTTCTAGAATCCAAAGCGGAAGATCTGTTGGAGAATTATTTAAATAATTTAATTTTTGAGGAAAAATGGGCTTATTATCAAAGATTTTAGGTGATCCTAACAAGAAAATAATTGAAGATCTTGAAAGAAAAGTAAGTGAAATTAATGATTCTGAATCAAAATTTAAAAATATGTCAGATGATCAGCTTAAGAATTATTCCAATAATCTTCAGCAAAAATCTTTAGAAATCGACATTGACGAACTAATTGTTGAATCATTTGCATTAGTTAGGGAATGTTCAAAGAGGGTGATAGGGCTAAGACATTATGATGTTCAACTAATGGGTGGAATTGTTTTGCATCAAGGGAAAATTTCAGAAATGAAGACAGGTGAAGGTAAAACTTTAGTTGCAACATTACCTACATTTCTAAATTCACTTGGAAATAAAAATGTACATGTTGTTACAGTTAATGATTATTTAGCTAAAAGAGATGCAGAATGGATGGGTCCAATATATAAATTTCTTGGTCTTACTGTTTCTTGCCTACAAAATAATGAATCTTTCGAGTTTGATTTTGATGAAAAAACAAATACCGGCAAGATGTTAAAAATTGAAAGGAAAGATGCATATAAATGTGACATTATTTATGGCACAAATAATGAATTTGGATTTGATTATTTGAGAGATAATATGACCATGGACTCTAAATTGAAAGTTCAGTCCGAGCTATCTTTTGCAATAGTGGATGAGGTAGACAATATATTAATTGATGAAGCTAGAACACCTCTAATTATTAGTGGCCCCGCAAAAGATAGGTCAAATGAATACAGGCAATATTCAGTTGTTGCAAGATCACTCTCTGAAGAAAAAGATTTTGTTGTTGATGAGAAATTTAAAAATATTAATTTGACTGAAGAAGGAATAAAAAAAGTTGAGCTTAAACTAAATATAACTAATTTATATGATATTGAGAATTCTGAAATTACACACTTTGTAGAAAATGCATTAAAAGCACAGTTTATTTTTAAAAAAAATAAAGAGTATGTTGTCAGAGACCAGCAAGTCGTTTTGGTCGATGAATTTACGGGAAGGTTAATGCAGGGGAGAAGGCTTTCAGATGGTTTACATCAAGCTATTGAAGCAAAAGAAAATGTTAAAATTCTTGCTGAGTCAGTAACGTATGCAACAATTACACTTCAGAATTTTTTTAGAATGTACAAAAAATTATCTGGAATGACGGGTACTGCACTTACGGAAGCTGAAGAGTTCTATAAGATATATAAATTAGATGTGGTTGAAATTCCAACAAATGCTGATATGTTGAGAAAAGATTCACCTGATCTTATATTTAATAATGAAAAATCCAAGTTAAGCTTTTTAATAAATAGGGTTTCTGAATTAAGAAAAAATAGTTCACCTGTTCTTATCGGTACGACTAGCATTGAACAATCAGAAACAATTAGTGAATTATTGAGAAAAAAAAGTATTCCTCATAACGTTTTAAATGCCAAATTTCATGAAAAAGAAGCAACAATCATATCTGAAGCTGGTAAGCCTGGAGCTGTGACTGTCGCAACAAATATGGCTGGTAGAGGTACTGATATTGTTCTTGGTGGATCATTCAATGATACTCAAGAATGGAAAAACGATAACGAATTAGTTGTTGAAAAAGGAGGTCTATTCGTCATTGGTACTGAAAGGCACGAAAGTAGAAGAATTGATAACCAATTAAGAGGTAGATCTGGAAGACAAGGTGATCCGGGCGATACACAATTTTTAATATCTTTAGAAGACGACTTGATGAAGAGATTTGGAGGAGAAAGAATAAAGAGCATGATGGACTTTGTTGGAATGGAAGATGACACTCCAATGGAAAATAAACTTCTAACAAAAGCTGTTGAAAATGCTCAATCAAAGGTAGAAGGTTTTAATTTTGAAATTAGAAAATCTTTAGTTGAATATGACGATGTCATGAATAAACAGAGGGAAATAATATATGAAATGAGAAATAATGCACTATCTGGTCAACATGAATTTAAAACATGGGAAAATACAATACAAGACAATCTAAACTCATTTCTTGAAGATCATAGAAATAACACTGATAGAAATAGATTTTCTCAAGACGTAAAACAAATCCTTGTAATGGATAGTTACGATGAAAACAAACAACTTAAGGATTATATTAACGAAAGGTTAAATTTCTTTGAAGAAAACTTCGGTGAAGAAAAATTATCATCCTCTATTTCAGCTTTACTTATGAGATCAATTGACTCTTTATGGGTTGAGCATTTGACTACAATGGATAATATGAGGCAGGGGATTGGACTACAGGCAGTTGGTCAGAGGAATCCATTAATTCAATATAAAAAGACAGGATTTGAACTTTTTGAAAACCTTTTAGAAAGAATTAATAGAGATGTAAGTATTAATTTTTTGCCATTCTCTTCTTCTATTGAAAAAAAGCCAAATGTTGTTCAAAAACCTCAAGTAAAAATAAATTTGCAGACAAATTCAAAAATTGGCAGAAATGATCCATGTCCATGCGGGAGTGGAAAAAAATATAAGAAATGTATTGGCACGAGTGATTGTGGCTTATGATTGCAAATTCGTTACTAATTAAAAATAATCAAAAAATTGAAAAGACTAATTTTGAAATAATCAAAGATGTTTTTTTTAAAATTGATAATCTAAATAAAAATGATTTATCAAATTTTTTGATTTTTAAAGAGGCGTTAAATTGGAAAACAGTTTTGTCAGGTATTTTGAAAAAAAATTATGACCCAGAAGATATTTTAGAATATTTTTCCAATATCGACAGCCTTGGTGAAAAGTTTAAGATAAAAGATTTCATGCCACAAAGGTTATATTCAGCTCACTTAAATTTTTATTATGGAGTTGTTGTTGAGCAATCAATAAGAGAAATCAAACGAAAAGATTTTGAAAAAGAAAAAAATATATTATCAGATAAATCGTTTGATAACTTAGATAATGAAATTTTTGAATTTTTGTATGGAAATTCAAAATTAAAATTATGGAAAGATTTTGCTTTAAATTTTAGACTTAAAAATAAAAGTTATTATGTTCCAAGCAAAATTTATTGCAATGAATCAGATAATTTTGATTATTGGTTATCAAAAAAGAGGATAATCAAATGCACTCGAGAACTAAATGCCAGCTTACTTTCAAGAGGGCTTCAGCACATAAGAGGATTAGGAATATATGAGTAGAGAAGAGCTTAATTTTGAAAAAAATTATGATCATTTAGAAGTAGAAAAAAGAATAGTTCGTAATTGGGAAGATAATAAGATATTTTATGGAATTAATCTAAAAAATAAAAAATTATTTTCAATAGACACTCCTCCTCCTACAGCAAGTGGATACTTACATATTGGGCATGTTTTTTCATACACCCATCAAGATATCATAGCAAGGTTTAAAAGAATGAATGGATATGAAATATTTTATCCAATGGGTTGGGATGATAATGGATTACCTACAGAAAGAAGAGTCCAAGATTATTTTAATGTAAGATGCGATCCTGATGAAAAAAGTATGGATAATATACAGGAATTTGTAAAAAAAATAGATAAAAAATCAAATCCGGTTAAAGTTTCAAGAAAAAATTTTATTGAATTATGTCATATTGTTACTACTGAAGATGAAAAAGTATTTAAAGATTTATTTATGAAAATAGGATTATCAGTTGACTGGGATCAAGAGTACGCAACAATTCAGGATATTCCTCGTGAAATTGCGCAAAGAAGTTTCATTGATTTATACAATAAAGGCCATGTTTATAATGTCCAAAGTCCATCATTGTGGGATCCTGAATTTCAGACTGCTGTGGCACAAGCTGAAATCGAAGATAGGGAAGTTCAAGGAGCTTATCATGATATTGAATTTGAAACAGTTAATGGTGAAAGCTTTGTTATTTCAACAACTCGGCCAGAATTATTAGCAGCTTGTGTAGGAATTGCTGCCCACCCTGATGATAAAAGATTTACAGATTTAATTGGTAAAACCGCCATAACACCATTGTTTGAAGTTGAAGTACCGATTTTTTCAAGTGAACTTGTTGAGAAAGATAAAGGGACAGGGATTTTAATGGTTTGTACATTCGGTGATAATGTCGATGTTCAGTGGTGGAAAGAAGAAAAACTTAAAACAAGAATAATAATTAACAAATATGGCAGATTAAAAGAGATTGATTTTGATAGTGATGGTTTTAAATCAAAACAACCCGAAAAAGCCAATGAAATATACAAAAATTTAGAGGGAAAAAATTTAAAACAAGCAAAAAGAATAATTGTTGATATGCTATCTGAGCCCTCAAATTTCAAAAAAAAGGCTGCATTAGTTTCTACTCCAAGAGAAATCATGCATAGCGTTAGATTTTATGAAAGAAGCAAAACTCCACTTGAAATTTTAAGTACTAGGCAATGGTTTGTTAAATTGCTGGATAAGAAAAAAATGCTTTTAGAAAAATCTAGCCAAATTGAATGGCATCCAAGTTTTATGAGTAAAAGATTTGAAAATTGGACAGAAAATTTGAATATGGACTGGTGTATCAGTAGGCAAAGATTTTTTGGTGTGCCCTTTCCCATATGGTATAAACTTGATGAAAATTCTGAACCAAACTACAACAGCCCTATATTCCCAAATGTATCAGAATTGCCAATTGACCCTTCTGAAGATACACCCAAAGAATTTGAAGAAAATCAAAGAGGTAAACCTAACGGATTTATTGGTGAAAAAGATGTATTTGATACATGGTTTACAAGTTCAATGACGCCTCAAATTGGTGGTAAATGGGGCACAAGTGAAGATTTTTTTGATAAAATTCTACCTTATGATATAAGGCCTCAAAGTCATGAAATTATAAGAACTTGGGCATTTTATACTGTAGTGAAATCAGCTCTTCATCATAATGAAATTCCTTGGAAAAATGTGATTATTAGCGGATGGGTTCTTGATCCGGATAGAAAAAAAATGAGTAAAAGTAAAGGTAATGTTGTTGTGCCTAATGATTTAATTGAAGAATATGGTGCAGATGCTGTGCGTTATTGGTCTGCAAATGCAAGATTAGGAGCAGATACTGCCAATGACGAGCAAGTGTTCAAAGTAGGTAAAAAATTAGTAGTAAAAATATTTAATGCAAGTAAATTTGTACTGAACAATTATCATGAAGTAGATATTTTGGACAAATCTAATATAAAAAATCCTTTAGACATTTCAGTAGTCATTATATTCAATAGTTATTTACAAAGAATTTCTGAAAGCTTAAACAATAACCAATTTGCTGAAGCTTTAAATATTCTTGAAGATTTTTTCTGGAATTATTTCACAGATAACTACATTGAATTAGTTAAAAATAGAAGACAGAGTGCAAGTTCAGTTGATTCGCTATCTGCTTCAACAACATTGATTTTAATTTTACAAAATATTCTAAAATTATTTGCACCATTTGTTCCAATGATTACAGATGAAATATGGTCTATTATGAAGCCTGACGAAGAATCGATTCATCTTTCAAAATGGCCCGAAGTAATAGACATTGAAATAAATAATATTTCAACTAACGAATTTGAGGTAGCGAAAGAAAGTATTGCAAGTGTAAGAAAAGAAAAAACTTCAAAGGGAATCGGCTTAGGAAAAGAGGTTGATGAGATTACAATTACAATCAACAATGAAAAAAGTAATTATTTAAATCTTGTTTTAAATGATGTCAAAGATGCATCAAGGGCAAAAAAAGTTAAGATAAACTTGTCTGAAGAAAACGATGAAATAAGTGCAGAAATTTAGTTATCTGATATTTCTAAGTCAACTCCAAAGAAATCAACCCAAGGCTTAAATTGTTCAACGAAACTTTTTCCATCTTCAATTGTGGTTAGGCCTTTAATTGCTCTTCCAGGATCATAACCTTGAGCCTTTGCCATCGCTTCGATGCCTCTTTTAGTTAATCTAACACCACCGACAACAAACTCATCTTCGTTATCGTCAAGTACAATCAAATCAAGACCCTTACTTTTTTCTTTCCAAAATAATTTCATATCAATTAATAATTGTTTTTAATTTATCAACGATATTGGATGCAATAATTTTTTTATTTTCAATATCACTTTTAAATATATCACCTTTTTTCGTAATTATCTTAACTTGATTATAGTCAGACTCAAAACCAATTTGGGCATTTGATACATCATTAATTACAATCATGTCCAGATCCTTAGAATTTAATTTGTTTACACCAAATTCATCATGATTGGATGTTTCAGCAGCGAAACCTATTTTGATACATTTTGAATCTTTAATTAATTTCAAAATATCATCGTTTTTAACTAAATTTAATTCCAATTTTTCTATGCCATCTTTTTTTACTTTTCCTTCATTAAAAATTTCTGGTTTAAAATCAGCAACAGCTGCAGCCATAATAATGCAATCCATAGAATCAATTAAATTTATTATTTCTACTTTCATTTCTTCAGCAGTTGAAACTGATATTTTTTTTATTCCATTTGGAACTAATAGATTTGAGGTTGTCACTAAAGTAACATTTGCTCCTCTTTGCGAGCATATTTCTGCTAAAGAATGCCCCATTTTCCCTGATGATCTATTTCCAATAAACCTAACTGCATCGATAGGCTCTCTTGTTCCACCAGCTGAAATCAAAATATTTTTTCCTTTTAAGTCATCAGTAATTGATAAGACCCTCTCAACTTCGGCAGTAATTTCTTCTTGATTTCTTAGTCGTCCTTTTCCTATCAAACCTGAAGCTAAATAACCTGATTCAGGCTCAAGAACAATGACACCATTTTTTTTCAATAATTCAATATTTTTTTTCACAGCAAAATGGTCATACATGTTTCCATCCATTGCTGGTGCAATAATTAAGGGTTTTTCTGCTGCTAATAATGTTGTAGAAATTATGTCGTCAGACACTCCATGAGCTATTTTAGATATCATATTCGCTGTTATTGGAGAAACAATCAGAAGATCTGAATTTTTCGCGATATCCAAATGATCAATATTTAAATCAGACTCATTGTTCCATAAATCATCTACAACTTTGTTATGAGTTATGCCTTCGAAAGTAGCTTTTCCTACAAATTTTTGTGCAGATTTAGTCATAAGTACTTTTACATCTGCTCCTTGTTGTACCCATTTACTAGCTAAATCGACTGACTTGTATGCAGATATACTCCCGCAAACGCATAAAGCAATTTTTTTATTTTTAAATATATTTTTCATTTCTTATTAAGATTGTAAATTATTCTCATTCCGTCCAAAGTTAAATTTTGATCTATTCTATCAAAAATTGGAATTTGCCTATTAATAATTTCAGCAAATCCTCCAGTGCCAATAATAATATATTCTTTCTTATTTAATTTTAATTCTTTAATAATTCTTTTAATAATACCTTCAGTCAGCGAAATATATCCCCAATAAATCGATGATTTAAGTGCTTCATCTGTATTATTTCCTAAAACTTTTTGATTCTTGCTCCATTCATCAAAATTTATTTCACTTAATAAAGATGCTTTTGAAGCTAACGCTTTTGAAGCAACTTCAAGTCCTGGGAATATGGATCCCCCTAAAAATTCGCCATTATTTGAAATTACTTCAAAGACTGTTGCAGTTCCAAAATCAACAACAATTTTGAACTTTTTTTTATCATAATTATTGTTTGCTGCAACACAATCCGCTATCCTGTCGGGGCCAATATCTGAGATTGGCGAATAATTAAATTTGATTCCAGTAGTTAAATCAGAATTAATAAAAGTTGGTGTAATTTTTAAACTATTTTCAATAATCTTGATTACATTTTTATTAATCTCTGGGACAACAGACGATACTAAAACAGAATCGAATTTAGATATGCCTATTTCTTTTAAAACTGAATTAATTTTTTTAATGTTATCGCAATAAAAAACATCAATTTTATTTTTAATATTTGGATTTTTACATAATCCAATTTTTATTCTGCTATTACCTATATCTATTAAAAGAATCATGTTTCTATACTTTTAAATACTTGAGGAATGAAAGATATCACATCAGATGCTGTCATTGAAGTACTACTTTTATAATCTCTAGATAACTTTCCTGATTTAGAGTGTATGTATGTGGCTATAATGGCGGCATCGTTAATTTTCATTTTAGGGTAAGATGCTATTCCTCCAATAAGTCCAGTAAGTACATCGCCCATTCCAGGCTTAGACATTCCGCCATTTGGTGATGTATTTATAACCATTTTTTCCCCATTAGCAATAAATGTAGAAGGGCCTTTTAACAACAAGCACATATTAGTTTTTCTAGTAAAATTTAGGATTTTTTTGAAAATATCTTCATAATCTTTAAATTTATAAATTTTATTAAATTCGCCAAGATGAGGTGTAAGAATTGTTGTCGATGGTAATTTTTCCCACCAATATTTAATCTCACTTAAGATATTTAGTGCATCTGCATCAATTACGATGTTATGTTTGTTTTTTGTATTATTAATGTAATTCAAAAAACAATTAATAATTTCTTTGGATTTTTCATCCTGACTTAACCCAACTCCTAAAGATATTGAAGAAAACCTTTTAAAATATTTCTCTTCGCTAAAAGAAGATGTAAATAAAGTTATTTCTGGTGACTTTTCTATTATTTTCTTGGCAATTGAACCTTCAGTTAAAACTGCTGTATGGCCAGTGCCAGACATGTTTGATGACTTTGAGCATAATAATGCTGCTCCTGGATACTTATTTGAACCACCAATTATCAAATGGGAACCAAATTTATTTTTGTACAATGTTTCAGGTCTTTTTGGAAACTTCTCTGTGATTATATTTGGGGTAAGTGCCTCAAAATTAAAATTTTGTTTTTTTAATTCACTTCTTTTAAAGCCAATATCAACATAATTAATTTTTTTGAAACTTTCAGGATTTAATATGCTTTTTTTTAACTGTGATCCAAGAATTATTATTTCGTCTGAGATAAATGTATTTTTATCTTTTAATCCACTTTCAGGATCAAAACCTGTTGGAATATCAAGTGAAAAAATTGTTACTTTGTCATTTTTTTTGCACAAACTATTTAAAAATTTAATCTTTAAACTTAATTCTGATCTCAAATTGCCTCTTGAAGAAATACCAATTATTGCATCAAGAATTATTATGTTGTCTTTGTTTTCTTTAATTTCTTTAGTTAATAATTTTTTATCAAATTCTTTGACATTTATGTTTTCATTCTTTGAAAAAATTAAGTTCTTGTTTGACGAATTTTTTTCGATACACGACACAAATTGAACATTTTCATCTCCAATCTTCTTTTGAATCAATTTTCCAGCAATTAATCCGTCTCGACCATTCATACCTGGTCCAAAAAAAATGAATACCATGGAAGGATTTTTTTTAATAATTAACTGACTTATTCCTTTTGCGGCTCTATGTTGAAGAATGCTTTTATTATTACTTTTAATAAGGTATTTTTTTTCAACCTTTTTAATTTCTTTTGGTGACAATATTGGTATCATCAGTGCATAATTACCATTGCTGTTGCTAATTCTTTTGAATGACTAATACTAAGCTCAATTTTTTTTATACCAATAAATTTAGCTCTTTCTTTCGCTCTACCATGTAATTTTATAAATGGTTTTCCAGATGGTAATCTTTGAACTTCAATTTCTTTCCATGCAACTCCTCTGGTACCTGTTCCTAAAGCTTTCATTGTAGCTTCTTTTGATGCAAATCTAGCAGCTAACTGGGTAGCTCTACCTCTACAATAATTTCTTTCATATTCAGTAAAGATTTTTTCAAGGAATCTTTTAGGATGTTTAGTCAAGACATGTTTAATCCTATCAATTTCAATTATGTCTATTCCGCTGTGTATTTGATTGTTATCGTCCATTTTAAGTTGTAATATAAAAATCTGTTAAAACTAATTTAATTCAGATGTTAATTGATGGAAAAGAAATTTCAAAACTAGCTTATAAAGATATTGTTAATGAAATTAAAATAATAACAAAAAAAATTAAAAGACCTCCAACATTAAATATTATTTTAATAGGTGAAAATTCATCCTCATTGACATATGTGAATAATAAATTGAAAAAGTGCGAAGAAATTGGCATTAAAGGAAATTTAATCAAAAAACCTAACAACATAGGACAAAAAGATGTTTTGAGCATTATTAGTGAGTTAAATGCAGATAGAAAAGCCGATGGAATTATTCTTCAGTTGCCAATACCAAATCATTTAAATGAAAGAATTTTAATTGAAAGCATAAATCCATTAAAAGATGTTGATGGCCTTACAGCAACAAATATAGGTCTTTTGAGTATCGGTAATCCAAGATTTATACCTGCAACTGCTTATGGAATTATGGAGATATTAAAAAAAGAAAATATTAGTTCTGAAGGTAAAAATATTGTTGTTATTGGGAGAAGTAATATTGTTGGTAAGCCTATGGTGGCTTTATTGAGTGGGAAAAGTGAAAATGCTACTGTTACTGTTTGTCATAGCAAAACAATTAACTTAGAGCAGCATACCATTAATGCTGACATTATAATTGTTGCAGTTGGGAAGCCAAATGTTCTCGATGGTTCAATGGTTAAGAAAGGAGTAATTGTGATTGATGTTGGAATTAATAGAATAGAAAATAAGGAAAATTCAAAAGGATTTTCAATAGTTGGAGATGTTGAATTTAATTCGATTTCGAAAAAAGCATCTTTAATTACACCTGTTCCAGGAGGTGTTGGTCCAATGACAATAGCTATGTTGATGAAAAACGTGTGTGAGGCAGCAAAATTAAATATATAAAATTATTTTTTATACTCTCAATTCTGTTGTAATATTATAAATGAATTATGAATAAAGAAGATTATCTAAATTTATATAGAAAAATGTACTTGATAAGGCTTTTTGAAGAGTCTTGTGGTGAAAACTATTCAAAAGGTTTTATTAGAGGTTTTCTGCATCTCTACATCGGCCAAGAAGCAGTTGCTGTTGGGTCTATCGATTCTTTAGAAGATAAAGATTTTATTGTTACTCACTATCGTGATCATGGTCATGCTATTGCAAGAGGACTTAGTACTAACGGATTAATGGCTGAATTGTTTGGTAAAGAGACAGGAGTTAGTAAAGGTAAAGGTGGTTCAATGCACCTGTTTGATTCAGAAAAAAACTTCATGGGGGGGCATGCTATTGTTGGAGCTCAAATGCCTTTATCTGCTGGATTTGCTTTGGCATCTCAATACAGAAAAGAAGACTCAGTTACTATGGTCTTCTTTGGAGATGGAGCAACCAACCAAGGCACATTTCATGAAACAATGAATCTCGCAAGTGTATGGAAGTTGCCCATTATATTTTTCCTTGAAAATAATTTCTATGGAATGGGGACAAGCGTTGAAAGGATAAGATCAAATGGAAAATCCTTTTCAAATATGGCAGAAGGTTATGGAATCCCAAGCACAATTGTGGACGGAATGGATGTTATTGCAGTAAAAGAAACAACAAAGGAAGTTGTTGATAAAGTAAGAAGCGGAAATGGACCTGCTTTAATTGAAGCAACAACATTCAGATTTCAAGGTCACTCAATGGCAGACCCTGCAAAATATAGAGAATCCAGTGAAGTTGACGAATGGAGAAAAAAAGATCCAGTAGAATCTTTTCCTGAATATATTATTTCAAATAATATCGCATCAAAAGAAGAGATTGACGATGTAAAAAAATCTGTTGAAGATGAGATGGATGCTGCTGTTAAATTTGCAACAGAAAGCAATGAACCTGATTTAGAAAGTTTGGGTAAGGATGTATATCTATAATGGCTGAAATAACACTAAGGCAAGCACTGCAAAAGGGATTGAGTGAGGCAATTGAAAATGACCCAGATGTATTTATTATGGGTGAAGATATTGGAGCTTACGGTGGAGCATATGCAATAACTTCTGGTTTTTTGGAAAAATATGGCCCTGAACGTATCAAGGATACTCCAATTTCTGAAGCTGGATTTATAGGTGCTGGAATAGGGAGTGCAGCTGCAGGTTTAAAACCGATTGTTGAATTGATGTCAATAAGTTTTTCTCTTGTTGGTTTTGATCAAATCGTAAATATGGCAGCTAACATAAGATATATGTCTGGAGG
>CEUV01129611.1_pt1 | contig 14737 bp, 14 predicted proteins | sample 356401 | NCBI WGS metagenome assembly CEUV01 (sample SAMEA2622710, study PRJEB7988) | marine metagenome | isolation source: saline water (ENVO:00002010), including
GTGAAGATGAGTGCAGGACCGAATTTGGATCCGTCTTCTGCAATCATACCGACAGCAGCGCTACCGATGGCTGCTTGGGAGAAACCAGCGCCAATGGCTGCGAGTCCCAATGCTAGGCCAGCTCCCATAGGAGTGCCCCAGTTGTCATCGGCGGTTGTTGCTGCATCGTCTTCAGCAGCTGCAGCGCCCTGAGCAATCAGGACGAGTGCGCCGAGTACGATCATCATTCGTAGGCTTGTCTTTAGGGTATTCTTGTTCATATTTTCTACCTCCATTTTATGTCCAGTGGACTATGCTTTCCCCTCCACGTGGAGGGGTTGGCCACCAAGCGGGGAAAAGACCCTGCCGGAGCCGTCGTAAAACTTGCCCATCCATTCCACAAAGTGGAGACGGGCTGCATGAATTGATGGTGAAAGGAGACCAAGTGCAATGGCAAAGACTTGGACACCGATCCAAATGAGGAAGAAGAGAGGGACGAGGAGATAGTCTCCAGCAGCTACTGCATCGGTCATGGATGCGAATCCCATGTTGTTACCAATCTCTGCAATTTTCACACCAGCCACACCGACTGCCATGACACGAAGGTAGGAGAGTGTGTTGGCAAGGAGACCAAAGGTTTCGATTGGGCCCATGATGATGCCGCCGGCCCATCCGAATCCCTCGTAGACTGCGAGAGCGACGATGAGAATGAGAACGCCGACGATCATAATGTATGCAGGGAGTGTTCCTGAAATCACATCATGGCTACCTTTCATGAATCCGTAGATGTGCATGAAGCCACCGCCAAGAATCATCATCCAACTGCCCTTCTCAAAAAAGGCAGCAACCATTCCGTGACCCTTTGTGACGTTGTAGAATCCAATGATGTATCCAACGAAAAGGTGCAGTGCACCAACGTAGACGGAGATGAGAACGTAATCGGTGAGCGCAGTAGAAGCACGATGCAGTGGAACGTAGGTGTGCGTGAGTCCGAGCGCCTCGCCAATTGAGCTGGTCTTGAAACTGGAAGTGACATCGTAGGTCCAATCATAGAGAGGAATGAGTGGGGAAGCGTTGCCCATGATTTCTCCGGTGCCATCCCAAATGAAACCGAATCCTTCAGCAAAGAGCAGGCCCCAAATGATACACCAAATACCCATCCACATGAGAACGGTTGTTGCATTCTTGCCCATCGGCTCCTTAGCAAAGGACTTGCTCCGTAGCCAAAGAGCGAGAAGAACGATGACAAGCCCGTATCCGAAATCACCGAGAATGAGCCCGTACAGAATCGGTAGCGTCACCATGATGAGCGTTGTCGGGTCGAAGGTCCCGTACTTTGGACGTCCGACCAAGTCAACAACCAATTCAAACGGTTCAGCAGGGCCAATGTTCTGGTAAGCAATTGGTGGTTCTGGGGAATGGTGGTGGTCATCGTGGTCACCGTGGTGATGGTGATCGTCAACGTGCTCTTCGATTTCGAGGTGTGAAACCATGTTCTTGAGTTTGGAGCGAGCCTGTTCTGTGTTCTTTGTAGGAACCCATGCGTCAAGAGCAAATGCTTGGTTGGAGACTGCAAGGGATGTTGGCGAGGTAAAGATAGCATCTTCTCGCTGGAGGAATTCTTCGACGATAACCAATTCAGAGCCATTCTTCTCAGCCCATGCATCCAGAGACTTTTGGTTGGTCTCCATTGATGCAGTTGCTTTTTCAATACCGCTTCGTGCTTCCGATGCACGCTTTCCTGGCTTTCCTTCGCCCGATGGAAGTTGAATGGCCTTTGCATTGAGCTCTGCAAGAGCCATTTGGACCTCAGCGGCTTTGTCTGGCGCACATGCAACAGCGATGAGCCCAGCAGGAGCCATGAACTCAACATCGTTCTTGAGGTCTGCAAAGACCTTGGAAGCCTTGGACGAGTTGGCAGTTTCGGCAACATAGACTTCGAGGCCGGAATAGCCGCTTAGAAGATCGAGTGAAATGTTGAGCGGTGCAAGTTTTTCGAAGATTCGTGCTTGTTCTTCAAGGGTAGCGATTTCAGCTTCTGCTTCACGAATGGCTTCGATGTATCCAAGGGCCTTGTCCAATTCTGCTTCGAATTTCTCTGCTGAAGACTTTGCCGAGGATGCTGAAACAGATCCTTTCGAGTTGAACACGGAAACAGCGCTTCGGATGGCACGGACCTTGACGAGCATGGCACTGACCTTGTCAGCATCCTCGCTTTGGATAGCACGGCCGATTCCTATGCCCTCTTCGAATTGTGTGTAGTCCTCGATGTGAACACAGCCAAGATCGGAACAAGCACGCACGATGTCCGCCATTGCATCAACGGGTGCTGCAAGCGTCATTCGTGACATTCCGACGGTCGAGAACATAGTACCACTTCACTGATTGAGGAGTTTCTCGACGATGAGGGCGACGGCCGCATCTTGCTTAGAGCTAGCATCGGATTCAACAGATGCAACGGCTTTCCCGCCTTCTTTTTGTACGGACTTCACGTTCTTCATTGCAGCCTCTTTTGCCGCATCGAGCGTCGACTGGACGGAACTTTGCGCATCGGTGGTTGCTTGTGCGACAAGTTCAGCAGCATCCCGGCGAGCATCGCTGACGATTCGGCTCGATTCGGATTGAGCATCAGCAAGTGTCTTTTCAGCCGCTTGCTCGGCTTCTTTGATGCTCTGGAGGACTTTTTCCATACCCATGACAACCACTATGAATTTGCGACTGAGAGGGGGTTTATGAGGCTAATGGAGTCTTTCGTTCAAACAATCGATGCGCACTATTGCGGTTTTCGCCCTCGGAACCTGCTCGACATCATGAACGGATACAGAAGTCGTCCAGAGACATCCTGAAATCCGACTTCTTTCATCATGTTCCTGTAGTACTTATTCGTGCCATAGTGCGTGTAAGAACGAGCCAGTCCCTTCCACGGATGATCCTTGGTCTTCGTGACCCATCGAGCCATCCATTGTACCACTGTGCTCATCCAGATCCGCCCCGTTAGCCCATGCAGATAGTTTGCTTTTCCAGCGTCACATATGACCAATTGGCCACCAGGCTTGAGGACACGGTAGATTTCTTCGAGACCTTTTTTCTTGTCTTGGAAGTCACGGAATGAAAACAGGCAAAAGACCATGTCAAACGAATTGTCTTCCAGAGGAATGTCCTCTGCGAGTGCTTGTACGTAGGCTGCAGGTGCTTCACCACGTGAGGATCGAGCCCCATCAACACGTTTCTTAGCAACCTTGAGCATGGCTTCAGAGGGATCGAGACACGTCACGTCCAAACCGACGAGGTCTTCAGCGAAACTGCCTGGGCCACATCCAACTTCAAGCACTTTCATGCCTTCAGTAGCATGATTTCGAACGTTTCGACGCCATCGCTTGTCCTGGCCAAAGGTCATCAGTTTGTTGACACGATCGTAGTTCGGAATGGTTGCTTCGAGTTGCTCCTCAAGCTCTGTCCAAGCATCAAGATCAATGCCTGACGGGTCGTATCCGCCGGTCGCTGCACGCTTGGACATGATTGACCCGCAGCCTCCGCCCTCTTTGGAGATGTCGCTCTGCCCATGGAGCCAATCAAGCGATACGTTCCACGGTTTCTGGCGTAATACCTTCTTCTGGTGTTACACGGAATACCAGCATCTTGAGGTTCTCAGGAGCGTTTCTGAACTTTGAGACAATCATCGATGTTTCAAAATCAGATCCAATGGTTCGTACACCGAATGTGAGTACCATGTCAGCAATGCTTGACAATTCTTGACGAACAGATGCAGGAAGGCCATTGACAGAGACCATAATCAAAAGGAGGCCACGGTACATTTGCGTATGGGCTTGAAGCATTCTGATCATGGCGACAACACGCCCTGGATCGTCACGCTGAAGGAAGAAATCGAGACTGTCAATACCCGCTCGGAAGTACGGGCCTAATGCCATGATTTCATTGGTCACTTCGGTCAGGTAATCCTGCGTTGAATCCTCAACGAATCGAGTCTGAGCAAGTCGTTGGATGTCTTCCAAGCGGAAACCTTCCAAGCGATATCGACTCGCAAGCAATTCTTTTTCGAGAACGTTGGCGTTGTATTCTTCACCAATCGTACGAACATTGACATCGAGCGGCCATCCGTATTTGTTGAAGACACGAACGATTTCTGGCTGAGCTTCGTTGGTTGAGATGTAGAGTGTGTTTTCAGATTCCTCAGCGGGCGAAATGAATTGTTTGGCGAACAATTCTGCACCAGATCCCGTTTCGGTGAACGCGACCATTGTGAAGCCCCGAGGAACACCGCCGTGCATTTCGTTGTCGAACTTTGGAACCCCAAACGAGCCCACCTGTCCGAAGAATTCTTCGTCTTCTGCATCGAATGTGATGTTCTTTCGCATGCTTCTTCCCCTCAGTGAATAACCACCTGGCCACGATCGACCAAATCAGTACAATACAAATCAAGATTTGAAAGGACCAGAGGTGGCGTCTGGTCAGGTACGTTGAGAATGACGGAGAGAACCTCCCGCTGTCGGAATGTGTTGATGAAGGTGTGAAGATATTCAGCGAGCATTCGATCTTCGTTGTAAATGGCCAGCGCATTCACGCTGTCAAGGAAGACGAAGTTTCGTTGCGTTTGCGTGGTTCGCAAAATATAGAGCGTACGCAAGAGAACCGATTCGAGCATAATTGGGCTATCGACGAAATGGATGTTTGGATAACTCACGTCAGTTCCACCAAGAATTCCCGAAGAAACCAAATCGATGAATTGAATGTTTGAAACATCGACACCAATCGACTCAAACGCTTGGATAATTTCGACTGCACCTCTGCTTGCTGAGATGTAGACTCCTCCCATTTCGAACATCTGCATCAAAGGCAGCATTGTGCTCGCAGTGACCATAAACGCGTTGGAGTTACCACATCTTACCTGGACCGAACTGTTGAGCGAAATGGTCGAAAGTTGCTCGGCGATTCGCTGGTCGAGTTCAAACATCTTCAGGCACCCCATTTCGAAGTTTTATCGCTCTGCGCACCCCACTTCAGCATCGGCGTTAGCATAACACCAAGCGGCGTGAGTTCGATGGCGTGCTTGGCACGACTATGAGCAGTACCACGCATCTTGACAACCTGTAGGAATCGAAGCAAGTGACCCATACGCTCGACGTCACCCATGACAACGATACCGTCAGCAATCGCTTCTTCAACACCAAAGGAGGACCAGTGAGCGTTCTCAGTGGCAGAGGTAATTTCTGAAATCAGGATTGTTGTACAGCCAAGTGTTGCGAGTTTCTTACCAAGCGTGAAAAGGAAATCTCGAATCAATTGTTCGGACTTGATTTTGTAACAGAGTGTTGTTACAGAATCGATGACGAGGCGAGTTACACCGATGGTGTTGACGATGTCGGTTATGGACTTGATCAGCGCGTGGACGTCATCCAAGTCAAACGTTGATTTGTCCAAACCGAGCCAAGAATACAGTACATCCATGTCGAAGACGTTGATTAACCCGGTATCAACCATATTCATGTCGAAAAACGCATACTGACGGATGTTTTCCAGCAACTTGACCGATGGTTCTGTAGCTGTAAAGTGAGCGCATGCCTCGCCTGCAAGAGCACCTCGGACGAGGAACTCCATGCCGAGCGTGGTTTTTCCTGAACCACACGTTCCTGATGCTAGAACAGTGGAGCCATACGGGATTCCACCACGAAGAATTTCATCGAGACCATGAATACCGGTCACACAACGGTCTCGGGAATATGTCGATGCGGCTTGCACGGCTATCGCTTCTCCCACCCCAATCGAGTTCATGAAGCATTTGCTGGTTCAAAGAACACATCGCCGGGCGTTGGACCGGTTTGAACGGACCATGCCGTCGAAGACATCGTGTTCGTTCCGTCCCATACGATAACTTGGTTGAGGCCAACCGGCAAGCCGGCTTGAGGGCCCCACTCAGCCTTTGAGTTTGGAATTGCAATCACATTTCCGGGGCGAGTAAACCGTAATTCAATGACCCCCGAACCATCATCCAAGAGATTCATTGAACCGGTTCCCAACAATCCGTACTGGCCCAAATCGAACATTTGGGATGCATTTCCTTGCTCTTGCGATGCCAACGAACCGGTGAAAAGAGCAACGGAGTGGCCCTGAATAACGCCGTCTTGAAGAAGAACTTCGTTTGATGTTGAGCCTGAGGACGTGTTGAAGGACCAACCGTAGAGGCTGGTTGCAAAGGCGTTGTCGTTGTACACTTCGATCCATTCAGGGCCACCGCTGATTGGACGCGTCATGACTTCGGTCATCTGCAAATCTTCATTCACCCTACCAGCATCGTGAACTTCGAGTGTAATCAGAACCAATTCGGATCCCATTCGAGCCGTACTCGAAGCTGTCGAAGCCATTCGTGCATTGCTCAAATCAGCCCCTCCTTCGAACAAGTTCAATCCAACACGAGAATCGTTTCCAGATGCATGAATAGAAATTCGCAAAAACGCAGTCAAGCCGTCATCGAGGCCTAATCCTTGCGAGAATCCCTCGAGCGTCACGTTTGAAAGTGCACTGATTCGATTCATGTCGACCTGCTTATTGGACATAAGCCCGGTTTGAACGCGGCCTGTTTCCAAGTCTTCTGCACTCTGAAGGTGCCAATCCGCAGTTGAATTGTCATAATCCAAGCCATCGTCTCCGTCGCTGGGCACAAACCATCCTGAACCGCTCATTAGACGATCGAGACCCGAGACAACGGCTTGGTCGACTTGATCGATTTCCGTATCGTTGGAGCCCATTTCAAGTTGAGCCAAGGACATAAATGCAGTGAGAATCATGAGAAAGAGCGTGAAGGCAGAGAGGAATTCGATGACTGCAGTGAGTCCGTCTTCATCGTCTCGAAGTTGTGACCAATCCCCTCCTCCCATGGAGAGACCACAACAAGGGATGTCATGAACGTTGCCAAACAATTTGGTGTTTGGAACCAGTTGATTTTGCAGTGAATCATGCGATGAGTCTTTGAATCATCCATGCGACCATTGTACGATGACAGGAGCGGAGCGACCGACTGTTGCGAAGAAAAAAACCAGCCTCGGCTTGGTTTCGTTGATGCTCCTGTCGCTTATGTCGGCCCTTTTGACGGCACCGACCGCAACGGCTATTGAACAGGTTGACCTCTCAATCTTGGCCGGGCAAAGTCCAGTCGAAAACAGATACTATTCTTCGTTTGATTCTATAACCTTCTCAGCGGAAGTTGAAAATCAAGCGCTCAGTCCACAAACTTCGACGCGGACAATGGACTGGTTCGTTTGTTCAGGCATGAAAACACCCACGCAGTGCATCTCCAACGACATCGGAAGCGGTCAAATCAACATCAACGGGCTTCTTAATGGAGACAGTGGCTACTTTAGCGATACAACGCAGTGGTATCCAAACGGGGTATCAGGAACGTTCACAGTTGTGTTCAAATTTACCTTTTCAGATGTTGATGCGAGCGACGACGTCCTATCGTACAACATCAATCTCACTGCAGGATACAGTGATGTCTCCGTTGACCAAGGCCAGGATCCTCGTGATACCCTCTCAGGGCTGCACACATACGACGGGGAGTTTGTCCTGAACACAGAACAAGACTACGTGATGAGCATATCCGGTACAGCCCACAACTGCGGAGATTGTAACTTGGTCGCTTACATGGGTTGGAATTTGCGAGATCTTGATGGAACCCTCTTGGCCACAGCCAATCAAAGCGTTACAACGCTGCCAGCCGGTGGATATGAGCAACCGTACACAATCTCCTTGCCTGCTCTCAACTACTCCGTACCAGGCAGGTACATCTTCGAATTCGGCCTTATTGACAGTTCAAGTGCTTTCAATGGAGACCTCAATGATTACAACGATCTTGCTGAAATTGAGATTGTCCTCGATAATACTCTCGACCTTCGAATTGCGAGCATGTATCCATCGCACAACCCCTCCTCCCCAGACTACTACTACGGCGAAAGCATGCTCTCTGTCGATGTTGAAAACATTGGGAATTTCACCGTTGAAGAGTTCAGCATCACCTTCGAAATGTTTGACGCTGTCGGTGAATCGGAGTATATCCAAACGTGTAACATCGACAGACTAGGGCCGTCCGAGTTATCAACATGCATGTTCAATCTCACCAAAGTTGGAGCAGGAAAGGAGCTACGAATCTACATGCCAACAACCTTCGATGGTAGACCTGACACTGCTCCTTCCGATAATACAATGATTGAATTTACACAAATTCTCGCTGGAGACATTCTCCCATCCATCGCCATGAATTCGATATCAGGGTCCTATACGACGGCCGATGCTATCGAATTCACAGCGATTACAAACAACGTTGCAGCTGGGCCTCTGAATTACACGTGGGTTCTTGACACCGTCATCAACATAGGCTATGGCAAATCCATTTCCATCAACGCATCCTCCCTTCCACTGAAGGACTACCACATTGGCCTCTACGTTGAAGATGCTCTCGGTTTTACTGCCGAAGCGCACACAACCATTTCAATCATCGACGAAGTAATCATCAACGAACAACCTCTGTTGAGCGGATCAGCAGTTTCACTGGATAAAGCACAATTTGAATACGATGTGATGTTACCAATCAAAGGATTCAACTACAACATCGCAGGAGGAAAAGAGCCTCTGATGATCATGGATTTTAAGGTCATGCAACTAGAAAGCGAACTTCAACCAGCACAACTTCAGTCTCTCGAACTCGATGTTAATCTCTCAGCCTTGTTACCGGATTCAATCTCTCATGATTCTGTCGAATTCCTTGAACTCAGTTCATTGGATAGTACCCTATGGGATTACCTCGAATCACCAGACTTCTTCGCCTACGATGAACTTGAGAGTATCAACCTGAATCTTCATTCGAACACCATCGTCCTCGTCATCGGAGCCCTTCCTGAACCAAACGTATCCCTCTCCAACCTTAGCCACGAAAAATTGGTCGGAGGGGCCATTGAACTCACTTGGACGCCACAAGGCGATATTCACAACCCTTATCTTGGTGGTTGGCGGATCTTCAGGCTCACTGTCGAAGGGTCTGTGGGGACAATCTTCCCAGACCCTGCGGTACAAACCAACCTGAACCTTTGGAACGAATTGTTGGCCGAAAGCAGCGTGGAGTTGGTGCCAACCGATTCTGAAGGCTGGGTCGACCCAGTTCCGCTCGAAACCGGAACATGTGCATCGTATGCGATTCTACCGACCAACCGAGCTGGCGTTCCTGATACCTCACGGATCAGCGTAGTTGTGGAGGAAGACGGTTCGTCACGCCTTTGTGGTGATGCACTCCCACCAACAAGTGCTGTTTCGTCCTTTACGTACACCTACCGATTCACCAATTCCACCGAATGCTACAACATGCAGTTGGATTGGAACGCTTGTTATGAACTGAACATGACGTGGACATGGCCTGCGAACGAAGAAGACGGCGGTGTAACATGGAACATCTACAGAATGGATGTTGAACCATCGCAAATCGATCTCCGATTTGTAACACCTCTGGTCACCGGCCTTGTAGGCATACAGGGAGAACAAGGCTCGTTCGATCAATCTGGACTCGATGTTGACGGTATTCGTCCAATGCGAACGTACTATTACGTACTCGCTCCGGTTGATTCCAAAGGAAACGAAAACACGTTTGAGCTACCAAGCGAGAACATCTTGCGAGTGAAGATTGAAGACCAATGGTGGGACTACAACCAGCATTTGATTCCTGAGGAACCTGCTCCACCGGAACCACCTCTTGGCGTACCATGGTTCCAAGACGTTCTTGACTACACGGAAGTAGGGGAATTCCAGACCGCAGGTATTGCCGTCCTCATACTCGTCGTGCTCAATGCATTGTTCATTCCGATTACGATCAAGCGTGGTTCTCGCCTGAAGCGCATTCTCGCAGCACGTAAGCGCAATCAAGCAACACGAAACATGGCCGATGACTTCGAAGATTTCTTCGAATGATTGGTTGAGAATGACACCGTCATATTCATGACTAAACTGCTGGTGGCTCGCTTCGCTGCGGTGATCGCATAGCCTGGCCATTGCGCTGGATTGCTAATCCAGTGGGTTAAGTCCCTCGGGAGTTCGAATCTCCCTCACCGCGCCATCTACGCTATTGGACCGAGGATGCCCAGCCACGTTGGTGGGATGAATGAAATGACCACCAATGAGAAGAACATGGCACCGAGATAAGCGAGCGATCGGAAAAACGATTTGGCAGCTTTCGGCATTCTGCCGTTTTCATCAAGAGGTTCATGCACATCGATTCGCCAGACCGATTGAGCGTACCAAATTGTGAGTCCACCCGCTACAAATGCCCAGAGCAGCGGAAGGCCGGACTCAGGCCAAAAGCATGGAACGGAGCCCAAAAGGAACAAACCTCCACAGTAGAATTTGGATTCTGTCACCGTACGCTTCGCACCTTTGACCTCGTTCATCATCGGTACATTCGCCTTGGCATACTCGCCTGAACGATAGAGAGCAAGCGCCCAGAAGTGTGGAGGCGTCCAGAAGAAAATCAACGCGAACAACATCCATGGAATCGGCGAACCGAGATCGAGCGGATTCATCGAATTAATCGAATCAGCAGCCGCACCTGCCCACCCGATGAGTGGTGGTGTTGCTCCTGCAGCACCACCAATCACGATGTTTTGCGGCGTCCTTCGCTTCAACCACATCGTGTAAATGAACACATAAAATCCGACAGAGAAGAACGACCAAAACGCAGCCTTCCAGTGCAAGAGAAAGAACAAGGAAGACCCTGCAATGGAAATGAACACACCAAACAAAAGGACAGTTGATGGCTGAAGATGTCCCATCGGTAAGGGACGATGTTGAGTTCGTCGCATTTTCGTATCGATATCTCGGTCGTACCACATATTGATGGCGTTCGAACCTCCTGCAGAGAGTGTTCCACCAACCAAGGTGATGAACGATGTCCAGATGGTATCAAACCATGTACGCTCGATATCGATTAAATCGTATCGAGCAAGCGAGTCATGCACCAAAATAGCACAAATTGCGGTAATTTGCAGAAGAACAATGACTCTCAATTTCATCAATTTGATGAACAAGAACACCAACGATGGCCGCTCCTCACTCATTCGCTCTCACCAGAACTTGATGTGTGAAGATAGGCCAACCTGAGCATCATCAACGTAACAGCAGCTGCGATGAACGAGGTCACACCAAAGACTAGATGAAGCAATGAGATGAATTCAGGGAACTCTTGAGGGTCCGCTAAGACGATGTACATGCCTCCAACGAAAACATTGAGAATCCAAAATCCAGTGACAACTTCAGCCGCTCTCGAGAATCCTTCACCTTCACCGAAATCTCGGGCATCCACACGGACCTTTGCAGAGGTTAGTATCAACACCAATCCAACAATGGCTGCACCGAAACGGTGGACCATTTGAACGAGAATTCCTGGCCCGTCAAGACTTGGGAGAATAGAACCCTGACACTTCGGCCAGCCGTTCGGGAAACCAATGCTGCATGATTGATTGTAATTCCCTCCGGCAGTACTCGAAACCCAAGCACCAAGAATCAAGAGAATAAACACGGAGGCGGTGATGGTCACAAATCGCTTCTTCTGACGTCCAAGGAAGGCTTTGGACGAGGACAAGAAGGCCCAATTTGCCCCTTCCTGTGCCCGCATTGCAATGTATTGCCAGACCAGGAGCGACGTGAAGATGCTCGCAAGGGAAAGGTGCATTGCAACGGTCCAGTCAGCATTGTCGAAGTACACAGTCACTGCTCCAGCAATGGCTTGAACCACCAAAAGCACACCAGAAACAACGGCGAGATTTCGCAAGCCATCGCCGTATTCTGACCTGATTCTATGAGCCATGATCGCATTGATGAGTATCGGAACTGCGATGATTCCAACAAGGAGACGATGGAACCATTCGACGAAAATTTCGAAGATGGTGTAGCGATGATCTGGTCCGCGACTATCGATTTGATCCGGATTGGCCTCCCAATAGGCCTCTTGCTCCGCTTCATCAACGATGAATCCGTACGTTCCGAAACACTTGGGCCAATCCGGACAGGATTCACCTGCATCATGAATGCGGATGGTCCCTCCAACCACGATGATGAGCAATGCCATCACGACGAGAACAAGAGGAAGCGTCGATGGTCGCTTCCACCAAGGCTGGTCCATGTCAAGCCGTGAAGGCGGCCCTCTTTTAACAAGACCCTGTGTCCACGTACCATGAGGAGAACTGCAGCGTTGCTAACAACGCTTTTGTTGGCGGTTCTTCTTTCCTCACAATCAACAGCCCATATCGGGCATTTTGGAGAATATGCTCCTGCCAAGATGTACGATGTACGAACGTTTGAGATCGATTGTGTTCTCGGTAACGAAACATGTGCATCCGAAGAAACGACGCATTTCATCGAGTACTTCTCCGCTGATTGGTGCGAACCTTGTGAACTTGTTTCTCAGGAATTGAAAGAGTTGAACCGAACCGATACGACCATCATCCAACATCATCCATCTCCAGCAGATCTTCACTTCTACTCGGACTCCAACATCCGATTGTACGAAACCTACGGCTTTTGGGGTGTTCCTGATGTCGTTCTCAACGGAGAGGGGTTGCTTGTCGGCCCATCGCAATCCAACGAACTTGCAGCAACGCTGGACAACTTTACTCGAGAATGGAACGGTTTCCTCGAGTTGAACATGACCAATGGAACGCTCAACTGGGAAGCCGATGATGGACACGTTGTACACGTGTGGATCACCAAAAACCGTCCGCATGAGTATTCCTTCGTCGACCAACCACTCGTCGTTACCGACCACGCTTTTGCTAATGTGACAGATGAAGTCTTCAACTACAGCAATGATACGAACGAAACCGAGATGCCGTATCACATCTACACGAGCTCAATGAACATCTCTGATTTGTTGGATGAGAACGTGACAAGCATTGTTGTGACGCTCGAAACCCCCGGTCGAATTCCACTGACAAGAGCCTCGACATTGAGTTCGCAAGGATACGATTTGGTCGATGAAGGTCCGAACAACTTCTTCCCAACGGACGAACGACAAGGAGGCGAGTCCGATCTCGCCATTGCCATCTTTGGCTTGACGTTAGCAGCCATTATCCCAGCCTTCATCATGTACGTCCAAACGGTGCGAAGACAGAAACAACTTGTCGACGAATCCGAATGATATCCTTCCGATGGGTTGAAGAACAGGACCTCAGTCGAAACACTGCGACGGTCACGTCGTAAGGTGAAAAAATGGTCAAGCCAGCACGACTCCACACACGTTTTGAACGAGCTCGAATCATCGGTGCACGTGCACTCCAAATCGGAATGGGCGCCCCACTTTACGCTAAGGAAGACGAACTCCGTGAAGAGTTCAAGGCTGAACTTATCTCCCTCTACGGTCTCGAAGAAGCAAGCGTCCGTTTCGTTCTCGACCCACTCAAGATTGCAGTCTATGAGTACGATAATGAACTCATCCCAATCGATATCGATCCTCATCTCGATGAGTGATCCTCGCTTAGGCGGTTCAACTGATCTTTGATTCTGAGTGCGAACCGCTCTACCAGCAATTTGGGTTGTAATCAAATAATGTCGATTCTCACCGGACTTGGGGACACTTCGTCTCCAGCAGTTGTTGTGTTCTGTTGGGACCGTATCAGCACTGTACAAAGTACAACGCACACCACAAGTGGCACCAAAAGGGGCAACAAGATCGTCAGCGATTGTTGTACAAAGAGAGCAACAACGCCAACCAGTCCAAAGATGAATCCTAGTCCGTTGAGGAGAGGAAACGAGGCTTCGTCGTCTAATTTATGGTTCAGCATTAACTGACATGCGAGTCTGTCCATATATGACAGTATGTTTATTCAAGGTCCTTTTTTCTGATAGATAATCATGTGAATTAGTTCCATTGACGTACTACAAAGCTACTACAAAAGATGGAATCAACCGGCCAGTTCACCAGTTTCACTCATGAAACGAAGAACGACAACTCCAATGACAATGAAACTGATACCGACTATTCCAGCAACGTCGATTTTCTGATCGTACAAGAAATACGACACGATGGTGATGGTCGCAACACCAACCCCTGACCAGATAGCATACGCAACTCCGACAGGTATTGTATCAAGCGTTAGCGACAGGAAATAGAAAGCTGCAGAGTAACCTACGATAACAATCAATGAAGGTCCCCAACGCGTGAAACCTTCTGTCGACTTGAGCGAAGCAGTAGCAACAACCTCAGAGAAAATTGCCAACCCGAGAAACAACCACCTGCTCATGCACTTATCAAGAACTCATTCCTTATCAAAAAGACGCATCGGTAGGGTTTTGTTCAATTCCTTTGCCTTGTTACCAGAGCGAAGATGAACAAAACGATCCAAATTGTAGCATAAGAAGAAAGAGCTGTGCTTGACGCATTTTCTACATCCTCTAACTGGGCGCCAGCGCCCCCACCTCTTCCGCCGCATCCTGGAGGAGGAGGACCTATTCCAGGCCCCCAAGTCTCTCCATATCCAGCACAAGGGTCGCCCATGCAACGGGAATCTTGAGAGTTGTAAAGCTAAAAGACCTCAGAAATCTGAATTCCGTAGGCATAATCATCATATTCTCTGATTCTTAGTTGGTTTTGTGACGAATGCGAGACTCCTGATCAGTATCGTTTTGGGTTCTGTCATTCTTTCATCATTGATTGCATCCTCGCAATTAGGGATTGCATTCGTCGATTCTGAACCTGATGAGGATGAGC
>CEUV01104858.1_pt1 | contig 14687 bp, 5 predicted proteins | sample 356401 | NCBI WGS metagenome assembly CEUV01 (sample SAMEA2622710, study PRJEB7988) | marine metagenome | isolation source: saline water (ENVO:00002010), including
GTTCATGAGAGGGTCATCTCTTTCCTTCGCCACATCCATGGCGTCGTCGTCGACGGCGGCATCTTCATCGTCGAAAAGAGACGCTTTGACGCCGAGAGAAATTTTGTTCGTCGATTCGTCCACCTTGAGCACCTTAACACGAACTCTCTCTCCCGGTTGCACGTGCGCTGCCAAGTCGCCGGAGATGCGCGCATCCGCGAACATCGAGATGTGACAGAGACCCGAAAGTCTCGTTCCGTCGAGACCGATGAAGACGCCGTAAGGCTGAACTCGGCGAACAGTGCCCATCACGATGTCTCCTTCGCTCACTCCGGAAACGTCCGCATTACCCTGCGTGGCGTCGTTTTCACGGAATGAAATTTCAACCCGTCTCTTCGCGACGTCCGCGGTCACGATTCGGCCTTCAACCAACTTTCCGGGCGGAAACTCGCCAGCCGGGTCGGCGACAAAACCATCCGCGAGATTTGAGAGCTTGCACATGGCGTCCACACGACGCGAAAGAGAGACAAAACATCCCTTCTTCGACGTCGACTTGACGTATCCCTTGACGCGTTCACCCGGGACGAGCGTCGCGATGTCTTCAATCTCGGGGTCCATCGCTTTTTTGCGCTTGTTACCGAGTCGAGACTCGCGCAGAGACAAATCAACTTCTCCATTCGACGACACGTGTAAGATGCGCACTTGAATCGCTTGGCCGACGTCGTACGATGAACACGGATCGTCTCTCAATTCATCCGCCATGTCCGTCAAGTGCACGCGACCGACGGAGTGAGATCCGAGCTGCACCATCAAACCGACGTTTTTGGCGACTCGAGTGACGATGCCTTGCACCTTGGCGCCGACGCACACGCGAGACGAGCCGGCGCCGCCATCCATGCGAAGACTTAAATCGATGCGCTTCTTGCTCGTCTTGACGCCGACGACCGACGCGCGCACGCGCACGCCGATGGAGAACCGAGAGTTGAGCGCTCGCTCGAGTTCCGCCGCCTCGCTCGACGTCTCGATCGTCGGGATAAAAGTCGTGATTCCCGGGGCGACGGTGACTTTTAATCCGTCGTGCGCGACGGCGACGACGTACGCGTCGATCTCGTCCCCGACCGACACTTGATCGAGACTGAACGCCTCTCGTCGACGCATGGACAAGTCTAATAATCCTCCGCGATCGCCCGCCAGACCGAGCACGGTAGCTTCAACCTTTGAACCCACGGATACGGATTCGAGCGGAGCGTCTTCGTCGGGACTAAACTCGCTGATGTAAAGACGACCGCGGGCATTGTTCGGAAGCGCGATCAACGCTTGAAGAGGTTGTACCTCTGAAACGACGCCGTTCACCACCGTACCGGCCGCTATTCGTCCGCCGGATTTGGTGGACGTCACCGGCACCGTCAACAAAAGCCTTCCGGCGTCCCCGGCGGGAAGTTGCGCGACGACAGCCTTGACGCGCTGCGTGGGCTTGAAACGCTCGGACGGGTCCTCGTAGGACAAATTAAAGTGATGCACGGGCGCGAAACCAATCAGACCGTGATGCTCCGGAAGGGACAAGGCGACATACTCAGCCTTGATGAGCTCGACGTCCGCGTCGAGGCGATCGCCAACCTTGAGCTTTTTCAGGCTTTTCGCCGAAGACGTCTTGTTTCGCTTGAACGCGTCTAAACCCGGACGCATGCCGAAGTCGACGACGCCCTCTCTTCTGCTCACGTCTAAAACATATCCACTCACCTGAGCGCCAGATTCGACGTTCGCGTCCTCAGGAAGCTGGTGAGGCGTGACGAGACCGACGACGTTTGAGTCAAATGGAATGTCCACGAGCACTCCGTAGTCCTTGGTCTCGTTGACGGAAACGTCCAACCAAGAACCGGGTTTGAGCTTTCCAGCAGTCTTCGGGCAGATACCGACGCCTTCGGTGCCCACGTCTCGCTCGTCTAAGAAGTCCAAGTCGCTGAAAAACGACCGAACGAGCGGCGCGTCGCTCAGCGGGGACGACGTCGCCGACAACTTGAGAGAGAGCGATAATCGAGGCGTCGGAGTTGACGTGTCCACGGAAAGCACCAACGCGTTCACCGTCTTGCCGACCGGGTATGCTTCGTGTATGTCGACAGTGGCGCCATCCGTCAGTTGCGAAGGCGGCGCCAGACCGGTGAGCCTATCCAGGAATCGAACAAAGACGCCGGCGGAGTTGGCCGACGCCACGTATCCCGGGAACACAGATCCCGGCGTTGCCGATTCCGCGGTCGAAGGAATCTTTGACTGTCGCGCGCTCTCGACGAGAGAGATTTTGCGCGACATGACGGCTCGAGTTGGTTTACTCTCGAGAACTACGAGCGGACCGATCTCGTCTCCGGGATTGAGCACGGCGCTCAAACCTTGCGCCGTCAACGGATGATCCGACAAGTGCGCGAGAGACACGATTCCGGGAGCGTTGCCCTTTTCAGTCTTAAACACCACCTCGACGTTGCCCGAGTGCGCGACGACGTGCATGACGACCGCTTTTTCCACGATCGTGCCCGGAATCACGTCCGAAGCCGAAGCCGTGACGGCCACCGACGCGCCGGTGCCGGCGAGGGCGTCGGACGCGAGCGACAGTCGTAATCGACCGGTTCCATCCACGGACACCACAGTCACGCGAACAACCTGACCAACGCCGAACGCATCCGTCGGCTTTTGATCTCTGAGTAAACCTAAATCGCTCGTCCCGGCCAATCCTTTCAAATCTCCGTACAACGAGACAAAGACGCCGTATTCGTTGACGCCCGTCACCACGCCGTGAGTCACCGATCCCGGAATGGCGTCTTCGATGGTGGAGATGACAGCGAGGTCAGACTTGATGAGCGTTCGCTTGTGAGACACCGTCGCTCGACGGCTATTTCTGTCGACGTTGAGCACCCTAAACTTTAATTTCGCCCCGGGAACCACCTTGGACGACGTCGTTCGACCGACAATGTCGGAGACGTGCAAGGGAGGACAGAGCGCCTTGATGCCCTCGGCGAGCTTGACGATGGCGCCGTAGTGCTCGACGGCGACCACTTCACCGTTGACGAGCATGCCTGGAGTGAGTTCATCGAGAGAAAAGAAAGGTTGCGCCATGACGGAAGATTTGAGACTCACGCTCACTATGCCGTCCAACAGACGATGACCGATGACGCGCACGTTTACGCTTCGTCCAACCTTGAACTTTTTCTCCACCTTGTCCACGCGCTCGTCTGACAGTTGCGAGACGTGCGCGTAACCCACGACGCTGCGATCATCGTCCGGGACGTTGAGCGACACCCCTTGTCCCGCGTCCACTCTTTCGATTTTCGCCGTCTGAAACGTCTTGCCAAGCTTGGGCAAATTCACAGCCGAATGCTCGAGAAGATGAGGTAAAAGCGTCAAGCAGATGCGCTTTGCGGCGGAATCGACGAAGATGATTCGTGCGCGCATGCGTTGTCCGACTTTAAACGTCGAGGACACGCCTTTCGGGGCGTTGACGTGAAAGCAGTCCACCGTTCCGGAAAAGTACGTCATAAAGGACACCGACAACCCGTCCGAGAGGATTTGTTTCACCCTCGAATTCACAAGCATTCCCGGAAGCAGCGTGGAGACGTTCATCGCCGATGTTTCGTGCGCCACCGTGCTCGAGATTCGTTTCTTGTCGCTCGTGACGGTGAAGTATCCCTTGTTACCTTTGGGCGCCGACGCGATGACGACGTCGAGAATTTTCCCTTTGCGCACGTTGACATCGCTCGCGACGTTCTTCTTCGGCAAGAATCCGCTCGTGCCCTCTATGCCAAAGCTCAAGATGTACCCGTGATCTTCGACGCTCTGCACGACCGCGGGCGCGACCGCTCCCTCGGTGAGACTATCCGCGCGAATGCCCGCGCACACGCGCTCCAAGCGCAGAGACAATTCGATGCGCTTACCACCCGTCTTACCCTTCTCCAGGCTCAGCACCGCGCATCTGAGCACTTCACCGGGCGCGTAGAGCGACTCTATGCTCACGGAATCGTCCTCGTCCTCGTCCTCGCCGCCGTACTCGTCGTCTGAAGACTCCGACTCCGACTCGGACTCCGACCGTCTTCCGAGCGCATCGCTCACCTCACCGCGCGCCACCGTGCCGCGCAATCCATCTGGAAGACTCATCACCAACCCTCGAGGCGTTACCTCGGAGACGACGCCCAGAATTTTCGCCCCCGGTCGCAACGCCTTATACTTGAGCGTCTCGACAAATTTCGCCCCTCCGACCGATGCGCGCGTGCTCGCCCCCCTGGCCGCGCGCGCGATCGCCGCGAACGGATCATCATCGTCATCATCATCGTCACCACCCCTCGATGCCCCTCCTCGATCCTTTTTCCATCCACCATCCCTCGCGTTCGCCTCGTCATCATCGTTCCCCGCGCCGCCGCCGCCGCCGCGAGGAAACGCATCGTCCTCGTCCCCGCCTCGCGGGAACGCGTCCTCGTCGGTATCGTCGCGACCGATCGCGCGACCGTCGTCGTCGTCCTCGTCGCGGGATCTCGATCCACGCGCGCGCGCCCCCATCGCGCCGTGAAGTGTCCACCGGTGGTCGACGCCGTCTCGAGCGGTCGGTCGAAACATGTCGAGTCGCGCGAACGAGAGGGGAAAAGCGCGCGCGCGCGTGAAAAGTCGTCCGTCGCGTTAAAGTTAAAAAGGAACGAATTTACGAGCGATGTCGACGAAGAGTTTCGGAACGAGCGGACGCTCGTCGACGAAGGAGGGGAGCTTTCGACCGAAGATGGAATCGGTGATGTCGTCGAGGAGGACGTCGCGACCGAGGATGGGATCGGTGACGAAGGGATCGGTGTGCGTCTTGTTCGGGTAGTAGCGCTCGTCGACGGAGATGCCGATGGAACGCAACGCGTGTGCAAACATTTTCGATTGTTCCGGAGGCGCCGATGTGTCGGCGTCGCCGTGACAGAGCATGACGGGCGGAACGATGCGCACGTTTCGTCGCACGTCGCGTTCGCGCGTGATGGACACGGGCGACGCGCGAGGGAGGGCCTCGGCGGCGCGCGCGCCGGTGAAACCAGCCTCCATGATGGACCAAAAGACGTTCTTGTACAGGCCCTGACGATGGAAGTGCTCGATGAGCGCGGCGTCGTCCGGCGCGTACACGCCGGATATTCCGATAAATCTCGAAATGGCGGCGGGCGACCACGCGTTCGGCACCGCTCGCTCGAGTCGATCCGCTCTCGTCACCCACTCAATCTGTCGAAGCAAACACGTCGCCGCGATGTGTGCGCCCGCGGATTGACCCACCACGACGACCCGTCGAGTATCGCCGCCCAGCGCGTCCAACCGCTCGAGCACCCATCCCACGCCCTTCCCGACGTCCGCGATCATGTCCCCCACGGTACCTTGCGGAAAATTTCTATAATCTAACGACGCCACGATGACGCCTCGTCTCGCCAAACGTTGCGCCAAGAGCGCGCCCCACGCCTTGTATCCGATGATCCACATGCCGCCGGTGACGAAAATCACCACCGGTCGTCTCTCGTCGGCGGCGGCGGCGGCGTCTTCCTTTCCCTCACCGTCCTTTTCCGCGCCGCTCGTCGACGCCTCATCGCTCGGCCTCGCACCGCGAGCGCCATCCTTCTCCCCCGGATCCGCGGTGACGCGTCGTCGGCGCTCCCGCCTCGCCGCGCTCGCGCCCGGCGGAAAGTATAAATCTAAAAAGTTTCGTCCGCACCCGCCGTAACACACCCCTCGCGTCACGTTTTCATCCGTCGCGTACGTCCACGCGACGCGTAAGAAGGCCGGTGACAACACGATGGAGTACACGGTCAATCCCGCGAGCTTGAAGACCCAGGAGACGGTGGAATAGCGCGCCAACCGAATCGTCAATCGCGCCCCGGTCACCAGTCTCCGCGCGCACGCTCGCGGCCGTCTCGCGACCGACGCGAGGACGAGGACGACGAACGCCGCGGAGAAAAGACGCGACATGACGTCGTTCGTCGTTCGCGCCCCGCGGAGACGACGACGCGCGTCCACGACGGGGCGGTACCGGTCAAAGAGTGAGGGGCGATTCTTTGAAATCGCCACGTGGCGACGCGCGTGGACGACGGAGACGGCGATGGAGACGGCGACGGAGACGGACGCGGCGACTCTGACGACGACGAGCGTCATCGAGCGCGCGATCGAGCGCGTCGCGGACGCGCTGGGCGCGTCGACGCGAACCTTGGTGGTGGTTTTCGTGACGTGCGCGGTGGGCGCGGTGGTGGCGCGGATGATGACGACGACGACGACGCGCGCGCGCGACGACGCGTCGCCGATGGGCGCGAACGATAGGTACAGAGACGCGCGCGCGCGCGCGCTGGAACGGCGCGAGGAGGCGCTTCGAGAGGCGTCGGTATCGTCGCGTCTATTGAATCGAGACGAACGCGACGAGGCGGCGGTGGCGAAAAGACTGGCGGAGATCGACGCCAAGGCGGCGCGATTGGGCGTCGGCGCGCGAGGGAGAGGTCAGAGATTGGGGGGTGGGACCGGATCGAGCTCGGGACGTCCGGAGTGGAATCCACTGATGGGTGGGTCGGAGTCTCGAGGGTATCGACCGAGTCCGCGCTCGCGTCCCGGAGGCGGCGGGTGAGCGCGGTAAAGTCGCGAGTGGAAAAGAAGATTTTTTCGTTCGCGGCGCCGTGCCTCACGCGTGCGTCCACGCGCGCGCGTTCGTTTGCGGTGGTTTCAAGCGGGGGAACGACGTGACGTCGACGAGCGAACGATTCGTTCTCAGAGTCTGTTCGTCGACCGATTCCGTTTCCCGATTTTTCGTTTCGAGCCGCCGCCGAGACGACACGACATTGTAAAAAATAATACAAGAACTCCAATAAAAATACTACTGATGAATCTACGGCTGTTGCCGACGGCGTCACGACTCACTCGTGGCTCTCCCTGTCCGGCTGCGCGATTGCCAAATTTTCAAAGTCAACGTCCGAGGAGCGGGGGTGCTCAACGAGAAAGAGGTGAAAGCAGCCGACGCCTTCGTCGGTGGAGACGCCTTCGTCCTCGCGGACGTCGATGACGGCGTCACCTTTGTTTTCGTTGTCGTCGTCGTCGCGCGACGCTCTCGACGGCGCGCGAGAGCGCACGTGCGCGACGTAAAAATCGGGTCGCGGGACTTCGTCTTGGCTCAACCCGAGGGACGCGATTCTACCGGCGATTGAACTCGTGGTGCCCTCGAACATGGCTTCCCAATCGCGCAAGAAGTGCGTGTTGAACGGATTTAAATCCGGTCGAGCTCGAAGCAACACGATGAGTCCGAGGATGATGAGGAAATCTAAAATCTCTCCCAACAAGTATCGCAACCATCGGCGGTTTGGCGAGAGCGCCTCGCCGAGCGAGGTGATGATTTTCCCGGAGATGAACCAAAACACGAGCGCTTGCGTGCGTCTAAAGATGCTCTCCTTGGCCTCCACGAGCGCGCCCGCCATCGCGCCTTCTCCGGTGTTCTGCGCGTGCTGAACCATCAACGCCTGAAGCCGCAACGACTTGAGATTGTGCGTCGCGTTGGCGATGATATTGGCGAACGCTCCCGGATAGGCGAGATAAAAACCAATCATGATGAATCCCTGCGACATAAACCGGGTCATGATGTTCATAGAGAACAAGCCAACGTACATCGAGCTCGCGACGAACATCTCCCATCTCTCCATCCTTCGCTTCGTGATGAGCCAGCCGGACGAAATCACCAACCACGTGCAGAAAAACGTCGCCTGGTTGAGCGAGAGGAAGAAGATGAATAATACGCTCTCGACGTTGGACCCGTTCGGAGCGTTGAATCGCTCGTTTACCAGTGGTAATCCCTCCGACGTCTTCGACGCGTTCACCCAGAACCGATTCGCGGCGAACAACCACGCCAATCGAGTCAGCATTTGTAACAAAAGCAAACCGTGGAGCCACGTCACGCGCTCCCTATGCCTCCACAGATACGCCGACGTCGCGGCGGCGCCGATGATCCACACGATGAGGAATCCCATGAACACGCGCGCCGAGAATCGATACTCGGAACTCACGTGATCGCCTCCCGGATTCGTTTGCACCACCGTCGCCACCACCGTTACCACGGCGTTCTCGTCGCACGACAACACCGAAAACATCGTGCGCGCCCCGCCGACGACGCGCGCCGTCTCGCTCCCCGGCGTCATTCGCATCGCCACGCACCCCTTCCGACCGACGTACACCGTCGTGATCGTGTCTTCGCACGCCACCGCACCCGTACCCGCGGCCTCTATCGGACTCCCCACGACGCCAAGCGGGCACGACAGCGCCCAGACGTTTGCGTTCGCGGGTTCGACGTCGCGCGTTCGCACTCGAACTTCACCACCGCTCAAAAACCCAAACCGCGCCACCTCCACCGACGCCGTCGCCGGTATTTCCGTGCGTAACGTCTCGCGCACCGTCGTCACCAATCCCTCGCACGGCGTCGCGAAGAGAAAGAAGAATACCGACGCGAGGGAAAAGAATGACGCGCGCGTCGTCGCCGCGCCGACCGAGACAAAGTCCCCGATCCTCCTCCCGACGCTCTCCCGCGAACGACGACGACGACGCGACGACGAGCACCGCCCCACGGTCCCGTCTCGATCCATCGTTCACGCGTCGCGTCGAACGAATGAATCACAATGAATGAATGAATGAATGACGCAATCGATGACTCGACGCCTTCGTCGACGCGACGATCGACCGAGAGACCGGGACACCGCGAGACCGATCGAGGCGTCGAACGAGGCGTCGATCTTTCGTTCGCGCGCGCTCCTCGTCTCCCGTTCGTCCTTGTCGCGCGTGGACCTCGGAGTGCCGTCGCGTCGGTCGGTCGTCACGTCACTTCACCGCGCGCGCGCGTTGAACCTCCGAGGCGTCGAAAAGCGGGGGATGGCGTCGACGTCGACGTCGACGTCGATCTCGACCTCGACCTCGACCTTCGCGCGCGCGCTCGAGGACGCGCGCGCGTTGGCGAGAGATGCGAGGCGAATCTTGGATTCTCGAGACGAGGAGACGGACGAGGGGACGCGGGCGAAAAAGAGTCTGGAGGCGCGACGACGGACGAACGGGTTGCGAGTGAAAGTGCGCGCGTTATCTCGACTCGTCGACGGGGACTCGAGGGAGGAGAACGGGGGGACGACGACGACGACGACGACGACGACGACGACGAGCGAACGAGAACGACGACGAGACGCGGTGGAGGCGCTCGAGGCGGAGGCGGAAAACGCGGTGAGACGGTGCGCGGAGAGGAGGAGGACGGGGGATGGTCGTACCGCGCGTGGTGCCGCGACCAGCGCGGGTTACGATGAATCGCATCACGCCGTCGTCGACGTCGGCGGCGGCGCGAGCCGAGACGACGACGAAGACGGCGACGTCGAGGATCCGCGTATTTTGTTGCGTCGACAACGCGAGACGATGGACGAACAAGACGACGCGTTGGATGAATTATCCATCGTCGCCTCTCGCACGAGAGACGTCTCGCTCGCGGTGAACGACGAATTGGATTTACACGCGAAATTGTTGGACGGCGTGGAGGACGAGGTGGAGGACACGAGAGAGAGACTGACGGCGGCGACGAGGGCGGTGAGACAAATGATGCGCCGCGGGTCGAATTGTCGCTCGGCGTGCATCGCGACGGCGGTCATCGCGTTGTGTTTTCTCATTCTTCTCTTGATCATTAAATTACAGAGCTGACGACCGTCAGACCGGACCGTGCTCACCGAGCTGACGACGGTCCGAGTATCAAAAAAACTAGTCCAATAGCAGCGCGCTGCCCGCGAGTGTAAAACAAACTGACAAACAAACAACCCATGGAGCAAACACGCGCGTTCGTCTTCGGCGTCGGCGGCCCCGGCCCTCGAGTCAAACAATCATTCACTCGCGCTCTCTCGCGCGCGCACGACGACACACCGCGACCGACGCCGACGGCGGGACGCGATCGTCTCGAGTCGTCGAGGCGGACGCGAACCGCGTCGCGCGTCTCGAGTCTCGAGCGATGCGCGTCGCGCCGAGGATGGCGCGCGCGGTCGCGGGACCGCGAGGCGCGCGGCGCGACACCGTCGACGGTTTAAATAAAAGGGGCGTCGCGCGCGGACCGTCGCGCGTGGACCGTCGCGCTCGCGCGCGCGAGTCGACGGTGACGGCGGCGGCATCGTTATCGTCGTTCGTCGTGGACGAGGACGACGACGAGCGAGGGACGGTGGAGCGAGGGATGGACTCGGAGAGATTGGATGCGCTTCTGGACAAGGCGGCGACGGCGCCGGTGTCGGTGCAAGACATCGAAGAGTTTTATCCGTACAGGTTGGATGAGTTTCAGGTGGCGGCGACCGAATTATTGGTACATGGATCGTCCGTCGTCGTGTCCGCGCCCACGGGGAGCGGGAAGACGTTGGTGGGCGAGACTGCGATTTTAACGGCGTTGGCGAGGGGCGAAAAGGCGATTTACACGACGCCGTTGAAGGCGTTGTCGAATCAAAAGTTACGAGAGTTTCAGAAAATATTCGGAAAGAGACGGTGCGGTTTAAAGACAGGAGATGTCGACATCAACGGTGACGCGGACGTGATGATCATGACGACGGAAATTTTGAGGAATATGCTGTATTCGAGCGCTGCGGGAGGGAGAGACGACGAGAGGTTGGCAGACGTGAGCATCATCGTTCTCGATGAAGTGCACTACCTCGCCGATCGATCGAGAGGGACGGTGTGGGAAGAGACCATCATTTATTGTCCATCTCGCATACAGCTCTTGTGTCTTTCCGCCACGGTGGGTAACCCGGAAGACTTGTCAGGATGGATTGAAGAAGTGCACGGACGGTGCGAGACGGTGGTGTCCAGCTATCGCCCGGTGCCTCTTACGTGGCAGTACAGCATGAAACCATCGCGAATGTATCCCGGAATCGGCCCGTTGATGAATTATAAAGGCACGAAATTGCATCACGACTTGTATCCTTTCACCAGGGAAGGTCTTTTGCAACGAAACAACAATGACTGGGGGCAACAGGATGACTACGGACGAGGACAAAACGGACGAGAATCAGAGCGCGTTCTTCGAAGACGATTCGTTCCGCACGTGGAAACTACGGTGCAACAACTCATCGCTAGCGATATGATTCCCGCCGTGTGGTTCATTTTTAGTCGTAAAGGCTGCGATCAGGCTGTCAATTATCTCGTACAGGCTGGCGGAAATCTCGTCACTCGAGCGGAACGACAAGAAATCGACGACGCCCTGAAAGAGTTTTCTCAAGAAAACAAGGCGGCGATTCGATCGGATATGGTCGAACCTCTTCGTCGAGGGATCGCGTCTCACCACGCCGGCCTACTTCCCGCGTGGAAAGGTTTGGTTGAGAAGTTGTTTCAACGCGGCTTGATCAAAGTCGTCTTTGCCACCGAAACGCTCGCCGCGGGAGTGAACATGCCGGCGAGATGTTCCGTTCTCAGCGCTCTGTCGAAGCGTGACGACCAGGGCCCTCGACTTTTGACGTCCAACGAATTTATGCAAATGGCTGGACGTGCGGGGCGCCGCGGATTCGACACCGTGGGCCACGTCGTCTGCTGCCAGTCACCCTTCGAGGGACCGGATGAAGCCTTCGAGCTCGTGTTAGCGCCACCAGAAAATCTGAAGTCGCAGTTCTCTATATCCTACGGCATGGTTTTGAATTTGTTACAAGGTCGGTCTCTCGAGCAGGTAAAAGGCATTGTAGAGAGAAGTTTCGGCAACTATCTCGGGGGGAAGGCTCGCTCGGTTCGCGAACGCGAACTCCAACGCGCAAACGACCAGATCAAAACTCTGACGGCTCAGATCGAAGAAACGAACAGCGATGAAGAAGCAGGTGAATGGAGACGTTTCGTGAAATTGGATGAGCGATTGAAGGAGGAAAAAAGATTACTCAAAATTTTAGTGCGACAAGCTGCCGAAGCACAAGCGGACGAGATACGCGAGACTCTTCGATGCGAGCTCGAGACGAGACCGGGTCCCGTTCTAGTTGCGATCGATATCGGGGATAACGCCGTTCGACGTCGAAAAGAGCGTAAATCGGCCACTATCGCGTTATTTGAAGACGACTCCATGAAGGTTGAGGGAGAGGATTTCGCCGGCGAGTGGAGATTGCAAGATATCGCCAACGACGCTTCGGTCGATTTTGACCGTCTCATGAGCGATTTCGACGATGGATCCTCTGAAGACGATTTTTTGCAGTCTTTTGATGAGAACGTTGGGTTACCTCGAGGCGTCATCGCCGCGGCTGTCGTCGAAGCGGTTCCGGCGGCTAAAATCGCGCCAACGGCAAGCGCGGTCGGCAAACCGTATCCCATGGGTGAATTCACGGCTCTTGGGAGTGATGGGTATTGGTACCGTTTTTATTCAGATAGAGTCAAGTACATTTGCGACGATGCGTTGCATTTGGCCGACTTTGAGCTCGTCGGATCGCCGCCCGCGTCGAGCAGCCTGCGATGGATACGAGCCAGCGGCGGCGGTGTGTGGAAGGCAGACACATCGAAGAAGACGAAGCCCGTCGCGGAGCGCATTCCGACTGATCCGAACAACTTTACTATGCTTGATCAGGCGGTTGAATCGGCAGAATTTATCGATGCGCAAAAGTTGCAGATCCAACAAACTCGGGAGGAGATTAGTCAGCTTTCGCATATCGCTGAGTTGCGCAAAACTGCGAAACAGCAAAAGAAGCGTGAAACCAAGCTGAAAAAACTCAAAGAGAGACGAGATAACATAGAGCAGAGGATTAAAGAGTATTCCGCCGCCGGTTGGGACGAGTTTCTGAGAGTGGTTGATATTCTCGTCGAGTGCGGGGCGCTCGAACGGGAGTCCCTCGATTTACTCGAGTTTGGTGAAGTTTGCGCAAACTTGAGAGGCGAAAACGAGCTTTGGCTCGGCATGACGATGTCTTCAGAAGCCCTTGCGGATCTTGACGCGCCTACTTTGGCCGGCTTCGCGGGCGCTCTATGCATGGATAACCGTCCAGCGACGTGCTTCTACGGTGCCTCGCAAGAGCTCGTTCAAGTTCTTGAGGATCTCGAACCAACCATGGGTGACCTCTTGTATCTTCAGTCGTCTTCGAGAATCGATATGCCCGTCAGTTTAAGTTATGAGATTGCGGCGTTGGCCGAGTCTTGGGCGTCTGGTACGTCGTGGGATCAAATTCGCCGAGACACGACTTTAGACGAGGGAGACATCGCGCGCTTATTCCGTCGCACTGCCGAACTTCTCGCACAAATTCCACGCATTCCTCACCTTCCCGAGAGCCTCAAGGTGACCGCGAAAAAAGCGAACGATGTCGTCAACAGGCCTCCGATTAGTGATTTATCGTAGAAATTAGATTTATGTTACAACTAGGATGCTGCGTTTACTAAAACGCCCGTCTGGATCCTTTCGAAACGCGTCGCTTGTTCTTGACGATCTGTCCGCCTTGACCACCAGACTTGAAATCAGCCTCTTGTTTCTCCAAGAAGGACAAGAGATCTTTCTGGCGCGCGCCGCGCTCATCAGCCGCTTCGGCTTGCTCTTTAGATCGAGCATCCACCATGAACCGATTGTCCTTGCGCAATTCCCGCATGGCGCCTCTGCTTTCTTGTTTAAGCTGCTTCTTGAGCTTTCTCGCCTCGGCTCTTTCGCGATTCGGATCGTAGTCACGACCTTTCTGGTATCCGTCCTCTTCGTACATCGGATTGTACGTCTTGATCGCCTCAGCAACCTTCTTGTGATAGGCAAGAGGAGATTTGACGGCACCCGCGGGCCCGTCGTCCAATTCCTTAACAAACGCGTCGCACAACTCGGCCAATTCCTTGTTCGTCTTCTTGAGAGCTTTTCGAAGGTTCACGATGGATCCACGGATGGGTGAGAGTAATTCTGACGCAGATGGCGTTTTCACGGCGGCACGCGATAATTGACGGAGGCACGCGACTGCGCCGTTCAACGCAGTCGACGAGAGCTTCTTCTCCTCAAGAGTTTGCCCAAAAATCGCATCTAATGCCTGAGGCAAGGAAGTTTGCTCAGCTTTCGTTCCCAGCCCCGCACTCAACCACGGACCACCGATTTGTTCGGCGAGGTGCGTGGGCAAGCCGACGGCCCAATCTTTCGATGATCTCGAGGCGGTGTGAACCAGAGCGTTCATCAGTGCCAGCGCTTCGGGAAATATTCTTTCCGCGCGCGTCGAGTACACACTAGCCATGGTTGAGAGAATGACCGCCAGGCACGCGTCTTTGACTGATCTGATGGCGCAGTGCGCGAGTAAGTTGCCTATGTAGAGCGACACCGGCGTCATGACGGGATGCGACTTGTCCGTTGTGGGAAAGATGGCGGCGAACAGCGACAGCAGTAAAATAGTTCGCGATGGTGGCCATCCCGTTTCACCTTGACGAAGAGCTTGACGAAGTCGAGCGCTCATTTTCTCGACACGGGCCTTGACGGCGGTGGCCGTGAAAAACGGCACCCGGGTGCTGAGATCCACGATGTGGCTAGAGAGAACATCCAAATGGTCCATGGGTAACGGACTTTGCCCGGCTAAGATTTCGAATCTTTGCAAAAGCAAACCAAATAATGTCTGTGTTCGCTTTCTGTTTTCCGCCGCCAATGTCGGAGCGTTGCAAGCTCGAATTCTAGTGATAATCGTCGACGCGTCTTCGGCGTTGTGGTTGCCAATCATCGAGTCGAGATCATCCGCGCTTTCGGGCATCGGAAACGTGAAAGGTATGTCCGTTCGCGT
>CEUV01092494.1_pt1 | contig 14678 bp, 7 predicted proteins | sample 356401 | NCBI WGS metagenome assembly CEUV01 (sample SAMEA2622710, study PRJEB7988) | marine metagenome | isolation source: saline water (ENVO:00002010), including
GATGTCATCTGGCGTCAGCGACGCGTCGACGCGTCGACGCGACGCGCGCGCGCGCGACGCGAGCGTGAAAGATGCGCGACGATGAAGATGACGTCTTCGGCCACCGCGGGACCGAGCGACGCGCCGCGGGAGAGGTACGGCGTGACGGAGAGATACTGGACCTGGCGGGGACGCACCATCAGGTACACGTGCGCGGGAGAGTCGGGGGAGGCGGTGGTGCTCGTGCACGGATTCGGAGGGAACGCGGACCATTGGAGGCGAAACGTCAACGCGTTGAGCGCGCGCGGACGACGCGTTTTCGCGATCGATTTGCTCGGGTACGGGTACAGCGATAAGCCCGATCCGATGCGTCCAGAGTTGGAACAGAACGAGATTTATTGTTTCGAGACGTGGGGGGCGCAGATTTGTGATTTCGTGGACGACGTCGTCGGCGCGCCGGCGTTCGTCGCGTGCAACTCGGTGGGCGGCGTCGCGGGTCTGCAAGCTGCCGTGGACGCGCCGGAAAAGATAAAAGGGGTTGTTTTGATGAATGTATCGCTGAGGGGGCTTCACGTCACGAAACAACCGCCGTTCGCGCGTCCGTTCATCAAGGCTTTACAACGAACGCTTCGAGAGACCGCCGTCGGGAAGAGCTTTTTCGGGTCCGTCGCCAAGGCGCGCACGGTGAAAAACATCTTAAAGGAGGCGTACGGGGATTCGTCGCAGGTGACGGACGAGCTCGTCGAGGCGATATTAACGCCCGGTCTGCGCGATGGCGCCGCCGAGGTGTTTTTGGACTTCATCTCGTACAGCGGCGGTCCGCTTCCCGAAGAGCTCTTGCCCAAGTGCGAGGTGCCCGTGCGCATGTTTTGGGGGGAGAAGGATCCGTGGGAAAACATCGACGAGGGACGAAAATTATACGCGTCGTACGCGGATAAATTTATTCCGCTTCCGGGCGTCGGGCACTGTCCGCAAGACGAGGCGCCGGAGCTCGTGAACGCGCTCTTGAATGAATTCATCGACGACTACGCGGCAACGGCGAAGACGCGCGATTTGTAATTAGAAGAACGATGAACGATGTGGGTTCAGAAAGTAATATGCGGATATTCTCGTTCACCGAACGCCCGAGAGCGCTCTTGCGAGGAAAGAAGACCAGAATACCAAAGTTTCATCATCACCCAAAAAAACGACGACTACAGACTTAACTCTCATCACGTCAATGACCTATTACAAGTAACCTCACGAAAGATCATAGACATGCACGAGCACCGATGCGATGTACGCACAACTGTCCACGGATCGTTTACTCCTCCGCCGTCTTGCTGACGATGTCGGAGTCGCCCGGGTCGGTGATGGACATGCAGGACACGCGGTAGTATCGACCGCACGCCGTACCGAGGTCGACGTTGTCTGCGAACGAGAAAACAAAAACACAAAAGTACCACAGTCAGTCTCGATTCACATCACACCACCTCTCTCTCTCTCTCCCTCTCCCTCTCGCTCGCGCGTCCCGCGTCCCGCGTCCCGCGGTTTCCCATTTTTTAGGGTTTTCGCGTCGAGACGATCGATCGAACCCGACGTACTTCCGGCGTAGTGATGCACCCCGACCTTGGCCAACATCGCGTAATACTCGATCTCACTCTTACGCAGCGCCGGACAATTGTTCGAGATCAACACGAGCTTGGACTGTCCCTTACGCAGAGACTTGAGGCACTGCTTGTACCCGAGGGTGTATCGACCCGATCGCGTGACGATGGCCAGGCGCGCGTTGATGCCCTCGGCCGCTTTTTTCGAGCTCTGCTTGGGAGCCATGCGTACGTGTGCGTTCGTTCGCGCCTTCTTAAGAACGTCAAGGTCGTCCGCGCCGCGCGCACACGAGAGTTCCGCGCGTGAGAGTGTGTGAGGCGGCGGAGGGTCGACGAGTGATGATTTTGTGCACCTCGCGGGGGGGGACTCATTCTCGAGTCACGACCCTCCATTTGGAGATGGGCCGTGGGTGCGGGTGCGGGTCGACGGGTGTCGCGCGCGAGTATTTATCGAGTGGGGGGTATGTATGGGTCGTGATCCGTCGTTTCGGCGACCCAGTGTTGAGACACGTGTGTCGTAGTCTGGGTACGCGAACGCCCATGTCGCGAATCGATCGACCGAGGACGCGCCACGCCACGCCGCGCCAATCGCGCGCCCGTCGACGACGCCACACCGACGCGCGTTCGTCCGTGCGCTCGGCGCGGTCGCGCGGGGATGTCGCGCTCGGCGTCGTCCTCGCGTTCGACGTCGTCGACGTCGCCCTCGACGTCGCGCGCGGCGTCGACGGACGGTGACGATGCGCGGGGCGCGCATCGCGCGCGGACGCGCGAACAACGCGTCTTCGCGCGCGCGCGACGGCGAGGGCGAGGGATGCGACGGAGGTTTGCGCGCGCGGTGATGGCGTCGGTGCTCGGACGCGCGTCGCGCGGGGTGCTCGGGACGCGCGCGAGGGATTCGGAGGGGACGGATGGGAAGGACGCGTCAACACCCAACGCGGAGGCGCGCGGAGACGACGGGGACGGGACGTCGACGCTCGGGTACGTGGATGAAAACGCGGGATTGCGATTCGGGAGGATAGATGAGGCTGTGTTGCGGGCCATCTTGGCGAACGACGCGGAGGATGATCCGGATGAGATGAGCGGGGCGGACGACGACGGCGACGACGAGTACGACGCCGCGGAACGCGAGGACGAGGACGAGGACGAGGATGAACCGAGCGCTGAGACGTCTATGACGCAGAGATTCGCGCGGTTGGGTGAGGGGGCGCCGACGGAGAAGGAATTGCGACGATTAGAGCGACGACGTGCGAGAGAGAATCGACGCCGCGAGCGTCCGAAGACGCCGACGGCGACGGCGCCGGACGAGGAGGTGTTGCGGAAAATGCGCGCGGCGGCGCTCGTGGACGTCGTCGAGGACGAGCCGAAAACGTTGGGTGCGATGGAATCGTCTTCTCCCGTGGGCGTGGTGACGACCAAGGCGGGCGTGGACGCGCCCCGCGCGCCGGCGAGGACGCCGACGCGGCCGCGGAGACGAGGCCGACGCGGAGACGGTTCGTTCCCGTCCTCCGTGCCCGGATCCACGCACGCGGGCGACGCGAAAACGAAGAGCGCGGCGCACCTCGACGGATGGGAATTGACGTTTAGCGATGAATTCGACGGGGACGAGTTGGATTTGAACAAGTGGCGACCGAAGATGAACGAGAGCGCACCCGGATTGGAGCGACACGGCGGTCAACAGCAATTTTACACGCCGAGCATGTGTAAAGTCGTGGACGGGGCGCTCGTGATGGCGACGAGACGACAGCGAGGAGTGAACGAACCGGCGAAACCGCACACGGGCGGCGTGAGACGAGGCAAGGGGGAACAGTATCCGTTTCTGTCGTGCATGGTGGACACGAGGCAAACGTTTACGCAGACGTACGGACGCGTGGAGATTCGCGCGAAGATTCCCGATTCCAAGTGTCCGGGCATCTGGCCGCAGCACTGGATGTTGCCCGATCCCGACAAGAGCATCCCGAAGCGCGCGTGTTGGCCGCTCGGCGGTCAGATTGACATCATGCGCTCGTTCGGACGAGGTCTCGGCGGTCCGGGCACGCGCTCCGGCACCGTCGAGTCGGGCTATCACTTCGCCCCAAAGGCTGAGTGCGGTGCCGAAGGGTTCGCTCGAACCGCGTACCCGCACTTGATGGAACCTCCGATTGATTTCAGCGCCGGTTTCCACACCTTCGCGGTGGAGTGGCACAAGGAGACGCTGACGTTTTTCGTCGACGGGCATCGCGTGCAACACCTGTCGCGATTTAACGTCCCCATCATCCCTCGATGGCCCTTCTATCTCATCCTGAACACCGCGGTGAGCCCGTTTGGCATGCCCGCCGCGCTCACCGAGTGCGACGATGACATGTTCCACTACGTCGATTACGTCCGCGTGTACAAACGCGCGTCGGCGCGGCTCAGTCCCGACGTCTGGCGATTTCTCACCTTTTCCGGCGTCGTCTTGGTCGCCTTCATCGTCGTCAGCTTTTGCACCCTGCGACGCGCGTTCAATCGCGAAGCTCGCGATTTTTACGATTACGGTGAAGATAGCGAGGATGACGTCGATTTACTCGCCATCGACGACGATCTGTACGTCACCAAGGAGGATGAGTACGGTCGCGAGCGCAAACCCGTAAAGGCGTTTCGATACGGCGTCGACGACGACGACGACGCGCCGTTCAGCCGTCGACGCGGGTCCAAGACGGCGACGTCGCCGCTCATCGGCGACGTCGCCTTGGCGCTTCCCGACGACGGCACGGGTCGTTTCCGACAGACAGGGCCGTACATTCGTCGTCGCGTCAATCCTCCGAAGAGCGCGGAACCGGGCGTCTACGCCGACGTGTGGGGACGAGATCAATAGCCCTATAGATCATCATTCATAACGATAGCAACACCTAGCGGTCCACCACGCGACGATCGACCGATTCAATTCTCACCTCCTCCCACCTCGGCCGAGCATGCTGTTCGGATTCGACCGTCCTCGTCCTCCTCGTCCTCGTCCTCGTCCTCGTCCTCGCCGCCCGCCGACGAACGTCGCCTCGAGCCCCGTCACCGCGGTGGCCTCCAACGACGCCTCTCTCGCAAACACCGCCAATTTATCCCTCGCATTCGTCGCCTCCGCTCTCTCACTCGCCTCTCGCGCCTCCATCAGTCTCGCTTTCATCGCGTTCGCGTCCCCGCCTTCGCGTCCCGACGCCTCGTCGCGCGCGCACCTCGCGCACCGTCTCGCCCCGTCCCCTCTTCGCAACTGCGTCTTCGAGAACTCACTCGAAGGTTTCGTCTCCGAGCACACCGAACACGTCGCCGGCGGTGCGTTCGACGACGCCGCGTTCGCACTCGCGCGTTCGCGCTCCGCGCGCGCGGCGGCGTCGACGCACGCGAGGCATCGAGCGGTGTCCCCGAGGCGCAGACGCGCCACCATTTTCTTTGAAAACTCCACCGCGGGGAGCCGCTCGCGTCCGCACGGACCGGCGCAGGCGAAGGTCCCGGCCCACGTCGTCGGGTCGAGGTTGGCGCGCACGCCGAGATCGGACATCGAGGAGGGAAGGGCGCGGGCGCGCGCGAGGCGACGTGTGCGGGCGAGCGGCGACGGGCGGACGCGCGCGGTTGCGTAAAATGACAAAAAAACCTCCGCGTGAACGCGAAGAGCGTGCGCGGATGTGTGTAAACTGACGTCGGTGCGATGGTCTCGACGCGCGCGTCGCGAGGTCTCGACGCGCGTTCGGTCGGTCGATTCGCGTCGCTCGCGCGTCGCTTTAGTTTTCTTCCCACAAATTATCGTCGTAATCCGCGGGATCCCACTGCGCGCCGACCATGTACGCGTCGTTCTCCGCGTCGTACTCCGCCTTGACCCGCTTCACCGGAATGCTCACCGCGTACATCGTCCCCAATTCTTCATCCGTGTTCATGCTCACGTCCACCTCTTGCTCCTCGTCGACGTCGACGAATTCGCCCACGACGTCCATAATCTTCATCTTCATCTCATCCATCGAGCTCTCGCTCATCGTGCACCGATCGGCGACCAAAATCATGCGCAATCGTTTCTTCGCCTCCTGCCTCGCCGTCTCCTCCGCGCTCGGAGGGAAAAATATGCGATACGCCGTGCGAATCTTTCCCCAAAAGCTCAACTCATCCGACGACGCCTCGCTCTCTCGACGTCCCGTCGCGCTCGCGCGCGTCGCCACGCGCGCACCCCGACGATCACCGCGGTGCGCGTGCACCTTGACGCGATCCAATCGCACCGCGCTCGTCGTCGTCATCGCGCTCGCGCGTCGTCGTCCGTGGTGGTCGTGATGATGTTGATGATGATGATGATCCATCACGGCGTGCGCGGTCGCGCGCGCGACGGTAAACATGTCGTCTCCTCTCTCGTCGCGGTCGTCCACCTCCGCGCGCGTCTCCTCCCGCGTCCTCCGTCGCTCGCGACCGAACCCGCGACCGCGCGCGCGCCGAGAGATGCGATCGAGATCGCGATCGATCCGTCGCGTGGATCGCGCGGGCCCGTGTGGGCAAACAGTTCGAATCACACTGTTTGCCCACACGGAAACACGGCATAGTTTTCCCGCGAGATTTGCGTTTAAAATCGACGTCAGTCGCGCGAATCGGTCGCAGACGTCGACGAGGGCGCGGCGAGGGGAGATGGCACCGTCGCGAACGAAGCGTCAAAAGACCACGGTGGAGACGACGTCGGGGACGAAGACGGACGAGGCGCGACCGACGAGGGATGGGACGGATGGGTCCCGTGGGAAGACGATGACGAACGGGACGGAGACCGGGGGTGGGGACTCCAAGGCGTCGTCGGAGGCGACGACGATGCGAGTGAACGCGGAGGCGGAACAATCGTACGATGATCTCACGGGGGCGGCGTTGACGGGGATCGAGGCGCACGCGATCGAGGCGGAGGCGGAGTTGAAGACGGCGCGGGAGCGCGCGGCGAGCGCGCAGACGACGCCGACCAAGGAGGGGGGCGGGGACGGTGCGGGGGAGCCGCGCGTGGTGTCGCCCGAGAGGGAGGTTGTGAAACGATTGGATGATAAGAAGTTTAAGCAGTTGGACGCGCTGTTGGATCAGACGACGATTTATTCTCAATTTTTGAGCGAGCAGATGGACGACTTGGACGAGGAGGAGGCGCGGGCGAAAGCGGCGCGAGAGGAGGAGGCGGCGGGGAAGAAGAGGAAAAAGATGACCGAAGAGGAGGAGTTGGAGCTGACGAGGAAGATGTTGCCGCTCATGGAGGGTGGATCGATGCGCGATTATCAATTGAAAGGGGTGAAGTGGATGATTTCCTTGTACCAAAACGGTTTGAACGGGATTTTGGCCGATCAGATGGGTTTGGGTAAGACGGTGCAGACGATTGGATTCTTGTCGCATCTTCGCTCGAAGGGTATCCTCGGTCCGTATCTCGTCATCGGTCCGCTCTCGACGCTGAGTAATTGGGTGAGCGAGTTTAAGCGCTGGACGCCGTCCATTCCGGTAATTTTGTACCACGGCACCAAGCAAGAGCGCGCCGAGAAGCGCATGGAACACATGCCGACATCTACGCCGATCAAGCCAAACTTTCCCGTCATCGTCACCTCGTACGAGGTGGTCATGGCGGATCGAAAGTTTTTGTCCAAGTACAACTTCAAGTACTTGGTCGTCGACGAAGGCCATAGATTGAAAAACTTTGATTGCAAACTCATTCGCGAGTTGAAGTACATTCCCACCGCGAACAAGCTCTTGCTCACCGGCACGCCGTTGCAGAACAACCTGCCCGAGCTTTGGTCGCTCTTGCACTTTTTGTTGCCGGACGTGTTCAGTTCGTTGTCTCAGTTTCAGTCGTGGTTCGATTTCGCCGAAAACATCGGCAACGACGATGTGGGCGACGCGGAGGAACTGGACAAGCACGAGCGCGAACACCGCGCGCGCGTCGTCACAAAGTTGCACGGTATTTTGAGACCGTTCCTGTTGCGCCGGCTCAAGGGTGACGTGGAGTTGTCTCTTCCTCGCAAGAAGGAGATTCTTTTGTACGCGCAAATGGTGCCGAAACAGCGCGAATTCAACGATGCGTTGGTGAACAAGACCATCACCGAGCTCTTGACCAAGTTTGCCGGAAATAGCCACATTCCGGTCGGGCACACTGCGGTGAACAACATGCTCATGCAGCTTCGTAAGAATTGCAACCATCCGGATTTGATCACGGGAGGTTTGGACGGTTCCATCATGTTCCCGTCCGCGGATGAGCTCGTGGAACAGTGCGGCAAGATGCAATTGCTCGATCGATTGATGAAGAAACTTCGCGCCAATGGCCACAAGGTGCTCATCTTCTCGCAGATGACGCGCATGTTGGACTTGCTCGAATCATTTTTCCAACAGCGAAACGAGCACGTGTGCCGCATCGACGGTTCGGTGAAACAAGATGACAGACGCGAGTACATCGCTCGATTCAACGAGGATCCCAACTACGGCATCTTCTTGCTCTCCACCCGCGCCGGCGGTCTTGGCATCAACCTCACGGGCGGCGACACCGTCATCATTTACGATTCGGATTGGAACCCGCACCAAGATTTACAAGCGATGGATCGCGTGCACAGAATCGGTCAAACCAAGCCCGTGCACGTCTACCGCCTCGCCACCGCTAAGTCCGTCGAAGGGAAGATGCTAAAAAAAGCTGCGTCTAAGCTCGCCCTCGAGAAGATCGTCGTCACCAACGGCGGTTTCAAACAAGAAAAGAACGAGGACAAGAAGTCCCTCGGCGCCGACGAGCTCATGGCGCTTCTCAAGGGCGAGACCGGCGCCGCCGACGAAGACCTCCCCCAGAGCGCCAACATCTCCGACGCCGATCTCGACGTCATCCTCGATCGTCGCGATTTACTCGGCGAGATTCCCCCGAACCCACCCCGCGGCGCGGGATGGGAAGAGGTCGAAGACCGTTCGGGCATGTCGCTCCTCGGCAACGTCAGCGAGGGCCCGTGACCGCGCGCGATTTCCACGTCATCGCGTCATCGCGCGCGAATCGACCATCATTTAACACACACAAGATTAGTTTCAACGCACGCGTCCCACTCCACGATTCCCGTCTCCGCATCACCGCGCGCTGGGCGTATGCGCGCCGCGCCGCGTCCCCGACCCGTCGCCGAAACGACATTGAAATTGGTGCTCGATTCCTCACCCGCGCCAGACGCCGACGCCGACGCGTCGACCCGTTGACGTCGACGCGCGCACGGATCGTCAACGCGACTCGCGCGCGACCGTGCGCGCGCGCGACCGTGCGCGCGCGCCCATCGAGCGACGATTTCCGCGCGCCCATCGTGACGGCGGTGGCGCTCGCGTCCAATCACTCGTCCCTCGCTCGCGTGCGACCGGCGCTCGCGTCGGTGAAAGCGCCGCCATGCCGAACGCGAAGCCGGCCGTGCTTCGAGGCGGGGTCACCGCGAATCGGTACGTGACGAGCGACCCGCTGCTGTTGCCGAGGGTGGAGGCGTACGCTCGCGGCGGCGACGGCGACGGCGGCGGCGAACGCGCGCTTCGAGATGTCGACGGCGTCGTCGCGCATCTGCGCGCGAGGTATCGACAGTACGCGAGGAAACCGGTGTTGCCGTTCAAACGGGCGGTGGAGCGCGCGATCGCGGAGGCGAAGACGCGAGGACGGCTCGGGGACGTCGCGCGGGACGGCGAGGAGGATAAATTCGGACGCATGACGGGGGAGGGTTCGAGCGATCACGAAGGGAGCGAGTCGACGTCGGAGAGTGGGAGCGACGGGGGTTTGTCGTCGTCGTCTTCTGAGGAGGAGGACGGCGCGGACGCGGCGGTGGACGCGGCGGAGGGACGCGCGCGGCTCGACGGCGAGCCGGCGGAGGCGAAACCGGCGTTCGCAGCGCCGGATGTCGTCGCGGCGGCGGCGCAGAGGGCGTTGAAATTGGAGGAAGAGGCGAAGGCGATGAAGAGCTCAAAAGCGGGGAAGGAGGAGGAATCGTCGCACGAACGCGCGATGCGGTCGGTGGCGGAGGCAAGGTCGAGAGGCGCCGCCGTTAAATTGACGGAGCGAGGGATGAAAATCGAGCGCGCGAACGCGAACAAGGATAAGAAAAGAGGGAAGAAAGGGAAAGGGCATCGTCGGAAGCGCGGTGGGAACGACAGTGAGAGCGAGAGCCTGGACGAGGACGCTTTCGGATCGCGAAAGGATTCGTTTGCGCAAATGACGTCGCCTCGCGCGGTGAAACTGTCCGATCTAGGCGGCATCGAGGACTCTCTGCACGCCATCAAAGAACTCATCATCTGCCCGTTGATGCACCCCGAGCTCTACGCGTGGCTCGGCGTCGATCCACCGCGCGGGGTGTTGTTACACGGACCGCCCGGGTGCGGGAAGACGACGTTGGCGCACGCCATAGCGCAGGAGGCAAAGGTTCCCTTCTTTTCCATCGCCGCCACGGAGATCGTGAGCGGGATGAGCGGCGAGTCGGAGGCGAAGATTCGTGAATTGTTTCAAACTGCGGCCGCGCACGCGCCGTCGCTGATATTCATCGACGAAATCGACGCCATCGTTCCGAAGCGCGAGAGCGCGCAACGCGAGATGGAGAGAAGAATCGTCGCGCAATTGCTCGCCTCCATGGACGAGCTCCAATCAACCGTCGTCGGCACCGACGAGGTCGATCGTCTCGCGCGGTGTCGTCGCCATGTCACCGTCATCGGCGCCACGAACAGACCGGACGGCATGGACGCCGCGCTTCGCCGCGCGGGTCGATTCGACCGCGAAATCATGCTCGGCATTCCCGACGAAGCCGCGCGAGAGCGCATCCTGCGCGTTCAGGCGACGAAACTTCGTCTGAGCGGTGATTTAGACCTGCGCGAGATCGCGAAGAAGACCCCTGGGTACGTGGGCGCCGATCTCTCAGCGCTCGCGAAGGAGGCTGCGGCTTCGGCGGTGACGCGCATCTTCAAACGACTCGAAGACGAGCGCAAAGACCGTTCGGACAACGACGTCGACATCGACATGGCCGACACATCCGCCGCGGCATCGGACGCCGCACTCGCCACCGGTCGCTTAGCCGATCCGCGACCGCTCACGGAGGACGAACTCGGTGATTTAGCAATCACGATGGATGATTTCTCCTCGGCGCTCGACCGCGTGCAACCGTCGGCGCAACGCGAGGGATTCACCACGACGCCCAACGTCACCTGGGAAGACGTCGGCTCGCTCACGGAGATTCGTGAGGAGCTCAGGTTCTCGATCGCCGAACCTATCGCGCACCCGGAGCGTTTCGAGGCGATGGGACTCAACATCTCCACCGGCGTCTTACTCTACGGCCCGCCCGGGTGCGGCAAGACGCTCGTCGCCAAGGCGACGGCGAACGAAGCCATGGCGAATTTCATCTCCATCAAGGGTCCAGAGTTGATGAACAAGTACGTCGGTGAGAGCGAGCGCGCCGTGCGCACTCTCTTCCAACGCGCGCGAAGTGCGAGTCCGTGCGTGTTATTCTTCGACGAGATGGATTCGTTGGCGCCGCGAAGAGGAAGCAACGGCGACAATACCTCCGCCGAGCGTGTGGTGAATCAATTACTCACCGAGATGGACGGTTTAGAGGCGCGAAACGCAACCTTTTTGATTGCGGCGACGAATCGACCGGACATGATCGATCCCGCGATGCTTCGACCGGGACGTTTGGACAAATTGTTATACGTCCCGCTTCCGCCGCCGGATGGGCGCGCGTCCATTCTCAAGACGCTCACTCGAAAGACGCCCATCGCGGCCGATGTTCGCATCGAACGCATCGCCCTGAGCGCCGCGTGCGAAGGATTCAGCGGCGCCGACTTGGCGTCGCTCGTGCGCGAGGCGTGCGTCGCGGCGCTCAAATCCATGACGACGGACGCCGCGCCGACGGTGACGGCGGCACACTTTGAGCAAGCGTTCGCCAGGGTGCAACCGTCGGTGAGTAAATCCGACCACGAGCGGTACGACGAACTTCGACGGAAACTTCGTCGCGAGCGCGGGACTATCAACAAGGCGCGAAGTTCGCAGTCGATCGAAACGCTCGGGACGACGAAACCGAACAAGCGGATTCGCGAGGAGCGCGGCGGCGACGACGGCGACGAGCCAGAAATGAACATCGCGTAAAATGTTATTGTAAAGATTACATGTGATTTCCGCTACAGTACACTCGCGGATGATAAATACTTTTACAGCAGTGCACAGCAGTCTTTTTGCATGTGCTCTGCTCGCTCACTCTTGAAGATCGATCTCGTCGAGCACGCGCGAGATTTCGTCCGGAAGATGGGCGTGACGCAAATTGCTCACGTTGTAATTTTCCACCCCCTTGACGCGCTTCACGATGGATAACCCGGCGAGTCTCGTCATCGGATCGAGCATGTTAAACTTATACATGAGCAGCAAGATCCAATCGGTGTGACAGTGCACGTTGACGAGCCGTCCCGAGACGACTTCGCGCATCGGCTCCCACGTCTCCTTTGACGTCGAGATGGGCGCCGAGACGAAGACGGCGCGATCGACGATGTTTTTCCCTCGCTCGCCCGCCTCGTGGAGTTTTTGCAGACACGCCTGCACGACGTACGCGCCGGCGCTGTACGCGACGAAGGTGACAGGGCGATGACCATGTTCGCCCGCCAAGAGCGACCTCGCGAGCTCCTCGCCGGCGATTTTCCCGCGAAGCTTCACCAAACACCACGGATCGTCGATGAACCCGGCGGACGATAACAGCGTCGCCGGCCAAGAGACCGCATCGGCGACACGCGAGAGCGCCGTCTTCGCCAAAACCGCGGGCGTGAGATAAAAGTTGACGGCGCAGGTTTCGTTCCACGCCGTCATGCACGAGCCCAACTCGCCGAGCGTCGACGGCTCCCAATTCAACACGAGTTGTTCGCCCGTCTTGTTGCCCCAATGTTTGCGCGAGGGGCGCGCGACGTGGTGCGCCTTCGGCACGTGCTCCTCCTTGGTGTGATTCTCGAGCATATCCTTCATCTCCTCGCTCAGTGCGACGTGTTCGGCGTGCAGATCCCCGTCTTTACCCGGAAGTTGCAGACGAATTTCCAGCGGACGCGGGACGCGTTGCAATTCTTCCAACGTCGGCGGTTCGTTGAGCTCAGCCAAGACAACGCTCGGTTGATGACGCGTCGCCACCGATCGATACGCGACGAGCGCGCTTCCGGACACGACGCCGTGTAACTTGGCGATGGAGTCCTCGGCGGATTTCACGACGACGCAGCCGTCGGCGTCGCGTTCAAACGTCACGCCCAAGTCGCCCTCCTCGGGAATGACCGCCGTGTACTGATTATCCTTCGCGCCCCACGCGTGCAATAAATCGTGCTCGTCGCGCGTGAACCCGGGGACGTAGATGTGCATGGCGTAGGATTTGTGCGCGCCGCGCAGAGGAATGAGATCAAACTCTTCGAGCTCTTCGTTGAGACGATTGGCCATTTTGGATCCGCAGAGCGACGCGCCGGTGATGCCGAGCATGAGTTGTAAACCACCGAACGCGGCGAACGCCTCGGACCCGAACCCCAAGGCATGAATCGCCGCGACGAGCGCCGGCGCGGCGGTGCCACCGCTCGCGAAGAGCGCGGCGCCGCCGATGAGAGACGCGAGCACCACCTTGACGGCGCGTTCCCAATCCGCCCGCGTCCAATCCTTGATGGAATTCGCGCTGAAATCCGGCATCTTCAGCGCCTTCTCGCGAATATCCTCACCGTTCAGCAACGCTTGTCGCAATTGCAACACCACCGCGTCCTCGGCCTCGGCATACAGACTCCAATCCTCGCCCACCCGTTTCGCCCGTTGACGCAACGCCGCGCGCACGTCCGCGCGCAACGCCCCTCTCGATAACAACGATTCCACCACCAACGCCGGCGTCACCACCTCCGTGTCCCTCTCACGCATCGAATCTTTCACCGCGCTCTCGATGACGCGTCCGACCGACTCTTTACGCGCGCTCGTCCACCAATCCGCGCCGAAATCCTTCGCGTAGTCGACGGTGGACCAATCCAACGCCTCGAGCAGGGATTCGTCGAACGTCGACGTCACCGACGAAGAGGCGAAAAACGAGTCGCTCGGAGAGGTGGCGGCGAACGCGCTCGCGGACGCGTTTCGATCCTCGCCCGAGGGCATCGCGCGCGCGACGACCGCGCGGGACGATTGTCGATCGAATGATATTTTCATCGCGCGTGCGCGACGCCGTCGCGACGCGCGCGCGTCGCGAGAGACGCCGACGACGCGCGACGTGAACGCGACGATACCGTTCGACATGGTGATCGGCGCGCGGCGTCGCTCGGCGTCGAGGTGTGCGGAGGGGAGGCGCGATCGCGCGGAATCGTGTCATTCGACGTTTCATTCGCGCGTCGAGTCATCGACGTCTCGGGCGAGTCGAGGTCGTTTAGACGCGCGCGATCGATCGAGGGGTTTCGCGTCGTCGTCGTCGTCGTCGTCGTCGTCGCGAAACAGCGTCGTCGTCTCGACGACGGGCTCGCCGCACGCGAGACACGCGTCCCGCGCCGCGGCGCCGACGGCGTCCATCGCGCGCTTGCTCACGACGCATCCACACGGTCGAGCGGCGACGAACCGTTCATTCGTTCGTCCGGCGACGAGACCGAGCACGGGACACTCGGGCTCGAACGAATCGTCGGCGGCGGCGGCCCCGGCGCGGCGGCGGCGCGCGTCCCGAACGTCGAAGACGTCTCTCCTCTCGCGCAAATGCTTCGTCGCGCGCGCCTTTCTCGCGTCGTTCGTCCCGTTCGCGAACGCGTGCAACTGCCCGTCGTCGACGAACGCGCCTCTTCTCGCGAGGATTCGCTCCAGCGCGGCCTCTTTATCGTACAGTCGTCCGCGCGCGCGACACGCGACGACGCCCCTCTTCCACGAGAGTCTTCGTCCCGTGAGCGCGCACGACGTCCACCGCGCGCGAGAGAGAGCGACGGGATCGACCTCTCTCTCTCTCGCGCGCGCGCTCGACGCGCCGTCGCGAACGTGTCCACCGCGCGTGGACGTCGACCGATCCGCGGCGTTGAGCTCCCACGAGCTTCCGCGAAGAATGTCCGCGCGCGTCGCCGTCGTGCCGCCGTCGAGACCCATTCGCGACGCGCGCGACGCGCGGGGATGTCGTCGCTCGCGTCCGCGCGGCGGCGACCGCGCGCGACGCGCGGGGGCGTCGGCGG
>CEUV01021436.1_pt1 | contig 14621 bp, 10 predicted proteins | sample 356401 | NCBI WGS metagenome assembly CEUV01 (sample SAMEA2622710, study PRJEB7988) | marine metagenome | isolation source: saline water (ENVO:00002010), including
ATACCTTCGTGGTCTCTCACTTCGTAGATTTTCAAATCTTTTTTCTTTGACATGGCCCCCACCAGTTTGCCGTACGCAGGAAGCAGGGGGAACGGCGACCATTCAACGAGTGAGCCGTCGTTCAGGTTGTGCGTGGTCTGGTGAAGCGGGCAGCGAACGCAGTCGTCCTCCACTTTGGCTCCCCAAGCCAGCGGCCATCGCATGTGGCGACAGAGGGCTTCGGTGGCAAACAAAGCGGTGCCTTGTCGACCCACCATCACCATCTTGCCTTTGACGGTCATCATTTTCTTCTTGCCGGGTTTCAATTTGTTTGATTTCATCACGTTGTGCCAGGTCATGTCAGGTCCTCCTTGGAAGTGGAATGTTCAGGTGCTTGAGGGCTCGCTCAGCGCTGCGAAGCGCGCCTTGAACCGAAGGGTGCGTGCGGTGGTCGCCGACCACCAAGACGCCGTTCACCTCGACATCAGACTGAGCCCTGCGGTGATGGGACGGGTCGATGTGTGGCAGCGCATGGCGGACGGTGGTGGTGGCCACGTGTTGCCAACGGTCCACCGATTCTCCAAACCAAGTCCGAAGCTCTTGTTGGACTGCTGAAGCATCCGGCGAAGTTGCTGGTTCACCAACGAGCGTAGCAACAACCCAGTGCTCGCCGTTGGCGTGCCGATGAAGGTTGGTTGGAACGTGAACGTGGAGGACTCGATGCTCGTCGTTGTCCCACGCCTCATTGACCATCAGGCGGGCTTGAGAATACGGCGGCTCAGGCGCTGCAAACGCCACGGTGCTCGTCAGGCGTTCCACCGGTTGATGATCGCTGGCCAGCGCTGGATGCAAGGTCAGAGCGACGTGCTGCGGCACCGCTAACACGACACGATCGTACGTTCGTTCCTCACCGTCCACCATCACCGAGGTGGCTGACACGCTCGAAACGGCGGTGCTCAGATGAACTTGGGTGGTCGAAAGACGGCTGGCGAGTTGTTGCGGGACGGCCGCGATGCCACCTGATGGAACGACCATCTGGCCGTGAGCCATGGCGCCCCATGCGAAATCAGCGAACGCCATGCGTTCGGAGAGCGACGGATCGATGGTGATGCCTGCGAACAACGGCTTCAACACATCCCTGGTGGACGAGGTAAACCCTCGCGCTTGAAGTCCGTCAGCGATGGTCGGTGACCGTCGGTCCATCGAGCGTTCGAGGTCCTTTCCTGACGTGGAAAGCCGCCATCGAAGAAAGCGTAGACCATCGATGATGCCCACTGAATTCAAGGTCGGGAGAAGGTATTGAGGAGCGCTGAGCGCATCCCCCAACACCCGTCGCCGGCCGGTTCCTGGATGAATGGTCATCGTGCAGGCGTCCATCGGCTTGGCGTCAAGAGCCTCAACGTCCACCCATCGGTGGAGGGCGGGATAGGCGGTGTGAAGGACGTGAAAACCGAGATCGATGAGGTGGTCGCCTTCCGCACGAGTGCCCATCCGGCCACCGAGACAGTCTGAGGCTTCGTAGAGGTCGACCTCGTGGCCGGCCCGTTCGCAGCCCAACGCGACCGTGAGGCCCGCCAAACCGCCGCCGACCACTGCGATGCGCATGTTTCACCCTCGCAGCGCCGACATGCCACCGTCCAAGTGCAAGACTTGCCCGGTCAGGTTGTCCGGTGCCCCGGTCAGCAACCAGTGCATGCTTGCAGCCACCTCATCGGGTTCGTTGATTCGCTTGAGCGGAATCATGCCAACGGAAGCCTCTCGAATGGCATCGGAGCGAAGAACGGTCGCACCGAGACGGGTTTCGGTGAGGCCAGGTGCGACCGCGTTGACACGAAGGCCACGCCCTGCATAGGTGGAAGCGGCAGCGCGCACCATGGCTTCGATGCCACCCTTGGCGGCTGCAATCGCCTCGTGGTTGGTGAGCCCGTAGCTACCGGCGACGCTTGAGGTAAACACCATTCGGCCCGTCCCGGACTTCAGCATCGCCTTGCCTGCTGTTTTCAGGGCGAGGAACGCAGAGACGAGGTTGGTCTGAATGACGGCTTCGAAATCCTCGAGTTTCGTGGCGTGGGGTGGACGGAGGGCGATGGATCCCACGAGGTGGGCCATGCCAGCCAAGCCGTCTTCGCTCAATCCTGCAGCATGTGCAACGGCCGTCTGCACGGTGGATTCGTCGAGGGCATCCCCCTGAACGAAATGCGCTCCACGACCGACCAGTTCACTGACCCGATCACCATCCCTGGCGAGGAGGGTGACCTGGTGGCCGTCATCGAGCAGCATGGTGGCAAGCTGACGTGCGATGTCGCTGCTGCCACCGACCAAAAGAAATGATTTGCTCATGAAATCATTACACTTCGGGTTGCTTTTATACTGCTGTTTTGGGGGCTTGAACAGTGATTGAAAAAGAAAACCAGCAAAAGATAACCATGCTTCGGGATGCACACCCAGCCATTGTTGGTACGGTTTGCGGGGCCTCCTCCATCCACGTTCTCGGAGCTGGATTGAATCCCGAGAAACCAGCCCATCGAGCCATTCACGATCTGGACGGGAAGGGTTGGCGCTTGGTGCCGATTCATCCTCGCGATGCAGGCGGGGCCATCCTCGGCCGCCCCATTCGCCCCGCCATCGAGGAGGGCCTCCAACCCGAAGTCGTGGTGTTTTTCCTTGCGCCTGAACGAGCCAAACAAGCCGTCATGAAACTCATGGTTCGCCATGGACAGGAAGGCATGCCGCTGCTGTGGTTCCAACCTGGTTCGGAACACGAAGACGTGCTGGAGATGCTCAACGAAGCGGGCATCCTCCACATCGTGGACGATTGCATCGTGCGATTTGTTCAGCGCCATCATCTCAAGAGTGAACACGAACATGCACCAGAACCATGGTACCTCCAAGTGCAGGCCAAGGATGAAAGCGGTTGCTCGGTGTGGTCCATTGAGTCCAACGCGAGCACGAAAGCCGCTCCCGAGACGTCACTCGAATGGTGCGGTGATGCATGGGATTTGGAACACTCTCAGCACTCCGTGGCCCGGTACATTCGTTCCTTGGCGCAACCCGGTGAATCGGTCACCGATCTTGCCGTTCGACTGACTTGAGCATGGGTCGGCTGGAAAACGACATCAAGACAAATCTGCTACAGCATCGATGGTGAAGAGTTGCCCGCCGCCACCAAAGATGGCGTAGTACAGCGTGCCATCGGGATGGAACACCAACGGCAAGGGTGTGCCTGCATCCCAAGCGAAGCGAGTGATCTCCGTGGTGTAGGTGTTGGGTTCGTCGTCGGGCATGACGTCGATGCGGAGAATTTCCTGACCGACGGGGAACAAGGTGTTCCACGAACCGTACACCGTGGCGTAGAGGGTGAACCCTTCCGAAGGGGACAGCCCTGGAAGCGAGGAGTGAATGGGACGAACATCCACGCCGTTCATGGACGTGTGAGGCGTCCAGCGGCCCACGGGCGCCTCGGTACCGGGTGGAATCGGTGTTTCGGGTGCATCGTTTGGCCAACCATAGGCGGCACCGGGAATCATGAAATTCAATTCCTCGTCGGGGTGATCGCCTTCCCAATCACGCCCGTTATCGGTGAAGAAGTACCCGTGGCCGTCCACCCATACACCATCGAACGAGTTGCGAACCCCGCTGGCAAGGACGCCGTGTTCACCGGTGGTGGCATTGACCCAGAGAAGCGCCGCATTTCGTTCGTCTGCTTCCTCGCAGACGTTGCACGTCGAGCCGCTGTGCCACAGCAACGTGCCGTTGGGCATGACGTCCACCGTGTTGGTCTGATGATTGCCGACTGGAATCCCCTCGACGAGGACGCGAGGCTCGACGTAGAGACCGCTTTCAGCGATGGTGTACGATGTGAGCTTACCGGCCTCCGACACCACGGCTGCACCGTCCAACACGACCAGTCCGTGAGGCCGATCCAGCCCGCTAAGAAGCGTCCGTCGCTCATCGGTTTGGAGGTTCAATTCCGTGATGGCCCCGCCGTCCCTGTCGCAGATGAGCAAGTGGGTGTCATTGGCCCAAACCAAGCAGGTGGGGCCGCCCAGGTTGGCAGCGACGCGCTTGACCTCGTAGCCGTCAACCACCGTCGGTTCCGTGCCCGAAGCGTAAGGGTAGATTTGCCTGGCCATGAGCAGCGCTACGAGAAGCGCAACCACAGGGAGCACGTGCCGTCGCATCTGTTCACCCTCTCCGTTGTTGATTTTCAACGGTTTGGATGAGCACCACAGCAAGTGGCAAGCCACCGTTCACGGAACGGGGGGTTCACAGTGTGTGTGAAGCCTCAGTTCTCGTCGCGAGTGCGACCCATGAGGGCCAGTGCACCGATGACGGCGACGAGGGCTCCAGCGGCCATGAAGCCAGGAGTGTCCTCGCTTTCATCGGCAGGTTCTGCCGCAGGTTCCGAGCCACCGTCACCGACCACGATTTCGCCGAACATGTCCATGGCGATGTGGGGCTGACAAGCATAGTAGAACGTGGTGTCTTCCGTGAAGGTGTGGTGGAAAGCGACATCACTCGCAGCCTCGCCGGACGTGATACCGTTCTCGACGTAGGTGGTCGACTTGAAGCCGTCAACCTGCTTGACGTTGTGGGGCATGGAGGAATCCTCCCAGAACCAACAGACGGTCTCGCCGACGGCGATGTTCACCACGGTTGGGCTGAAGGCAAATCCTGAACTGTCAATGCCGATGGTTGCGGCACAGTCGACGCCCTCGAAGGGATCGACGACCACGGGTTCGTCTGCAGGTGGTGTCAGGACCTTGTCGATCACGTGAATCACGCCGTTGGAGGCGGCGACATCGGCAGTGGTGACGGTCGCGTCGCCGACCATGACGGTGCCGTTCACGACAGTGAACGTGGCGTCGTCGCCGTTCACCATGGTCGCCACCATACCGTCGGTGACGTCAGCTGCAGCAACAGAGCCGGCGTAGACGTGGTAGGTGAGGATGTCTGTGAGGGTGGCGTTGGCCTCGTCGTTGTCAAAGGTCGAGAGGTCAATGCCGGCTGCGGCGAACGCCTCGTCGGTTGGAGCGAAGACCGTGAACGGCCCTTCGCCCTGAAGGGTAGCGACCAAGCCGGCGTGAGCCAATGCGGCAACGAGGGAGTCGTGAACTCCGGTGTTGGTGGCCACGGTGGCAATGTCATCAAGCACGGGTTCGTCGGCGGGTGGCGTGAGCACCTTGTCGATGACGTGAATGATACCGTTGCTGGCAACAACATCGGCGGTGGTCACGGTTGCGTCGTTGATCATCACGGTTCCGTTGTCGACAGTGAAGGTGGCGTTGTCCCCGTTGACCATGGTGGCAACCAAACCGTCCGTGACGTTGGCGGCGTCTACAGCACCGCTCAAGACGTGGTAGGTGAGGATGTCAACGAGCGTGGCGTTGGCCTCGTCATTGTCAAACGTGGAGAGGTCAATGCCAGCGGCTTCAAAGGCAGCATCGGTGGGGGCAAAGACCGTGAACGGACCGTCGCCTTGGAGGGTCTCCACCAAGCCAGCATGGCCCAATGCGGCAACCAGTGCTTCGTGAACACCGGTTGCAGCGGCGTTGGCGGGGATGTCTTCGGTTTCATCAGCCGAGACCCCAAAGGTGACGGTGGAAAGGCTGAGGCAGGCAATCATGAGAAGCGTTAGCGCGCGGTTCATGCGTTGAACGCCATTGGTGCCATACTTAAGTGGCGGTATTTTTCCTACGATGAATGCTAACTTCAATTGAAGGGTGAGCGGTATTCGTGGACGTCTTCTGCGATACGGAGCAATTGGTTGTACTTCGCCACGCGATCTGACCGTGCGGGTGCGCCGGTCTTGATTTGACCCGCCCTCGTCCCCACGGCAAAATCAGCGATGGTGACGTCTTCGGATTCGCCGCTTCGGTGGGAAACGACGTTGTTCATGCCGTTGGTTGAGGCCAAATCCATGGCCTCAAGGGTCTCGGTAACCGTTCCAACTTGATTGACCTTCACGAGCATGGCGTTGGCGGCCCCGAGTTCAATGCCTTGAGAGAGGCGTTCAGATTGCGTAACGAAGAGGTCGTCGCCCACCGTTTGGACGCGGTGACCGTAAGCTTTGGTGAAGGCTGCCCATCCTCGCCAATCGTCTTCGCCAAACCCGTCTTCAATGGACAAAATGGGGTATTCGTCAAGCCATCCGCCATACATCTCAACCAGGTCGTCGGATGACAGCACCTTGCCGTCCATGTGATACCCGTCATCCTTCAGGAATTCCGTGGATGCCACATCAAGTGCAATACCGATTTCATCCGTGGAGTAGCCAGCGCCTTCGATGGCGCGAACCATGTACTTCAGACCCTCCTCGTTCGCAGGCAGGTTGGGTGCAAACCCCCCTTCGTCCCCGATGCCGCCAAGCAAACCGTCCTTCTTGAGTTCGGCTTTGAGGGCGTGATAGGTTTCAACCCCCGCACGAAGGCCTTCAGGGAAGGTATCGAATCCATGGGGCATGACCATGAATTCCTGGACATCGACGTTCGAAGCAGCATGAGCCCCGCCGTTGAGAATGTTCAGCATGGGAACAGGCATCAAGCCGCCAGCAACGCCACCGACATACTTCCACAACGGAAGTTCGTGGAACGCAGCACCGGCATGGAGGCACGCCATCGAAGCACCGAGCATGGCGTTGGCACCGAGTTTGGATTTGTTGGACGTCCCATCGAGTTCAATCATGACCTCGTCAATCACGCGCTGCTCGTCAACCGGCAAACCGACCAACGCCTCTTCAAGGTGATCTTTGACGTTGTTCACGGCGTTCGAGACGCCTTTGCCGAGGTAGACACTTGCGTCGCCATCGCGAAGTTCCAGCGCCTCGTATGCGCCTGTGGAAGCCCCGGAAGGAACGATGGCGCGACCAAGCAAACCGCCGTCGACAAAACAGTCCACCTCAACCGTGGGTTGCCCCCGGCTGTCCAATACCATGCGTGCGTCAAGACCGGTGATGTGGCCCGCCATGAAGTTCCCTCGTTTTGGCGAGGTGGGCGCGCTCCTTCAATCAAACGGGGTGGACCCTCGGCCAAATGTTGACTAATATCCCAGCACCCAAACTTCCCAAAAAAGGAGGATTTTGGATAAATACTTGCGGATATCGATAATAAATAGGCCCTATATGGGCGGAAGGTGGAGGGAATTTCTTCAAATAGGGGTCGAATATGCGATATGCATGCCACGCATTGCTGAAATCGACCGAGCCATCCTCGCACAACTCCGAAAGAACGGACGCATGTCCTACGTTGATCTCGCCTCGAGGGTTGAGGCCAGCGAGCGCACGGTTCGCACTCACATCCGAAACATGGAAGAAAACGGCACCATCCGTGGCTACACCATCCGTGAGGGTGGTGTTGGTTTGACCGCCTTGGTTCGCATCAAAGTCTCACCAGGTTCGGAAATCGGTTCCTTTGCCTCAGAAGTCACCGGATGGGAAGGTGTGGAAATCGTGTACGAAGTTTCTGGAGAAGCCGACCTCGTCGCCCTCGTTCACGTTGACGATACCATGGCACTGCGCGCCCTCCTCGATAAGATGTGGCTCGCAGCACCGAACGAGATTGCCAGCACCACCACGGAACTGGTCTTGGAACAGTACTGAGTCCTACTCTTCCTCGGACGGCGGAGAATAGTCAATGCCACAGGACCGACACACCATGTTGTCGTCCCAGTCGCACTGACGGCGGCACCCGGTCATGAACATCAGGCCTTCCACTTGACGGAACATCCGATGGATTCCGTGTAATCCACAGCAGGTTGCTCCCCACTGAGCATGGCCTCAATGGCCTGGGCGAGGTCGTTGGTGGAGACATCGTTGGGGTTTCGAGGGCTGTCGTCCATTCGGCCTTGATACACCAGCTGATGAGCGGGATTGAACAGGAAAAATTCGGGAGTTCGCTTGGCGCCGTAAGCGTGAGCGATGGCTTGAGAGGCGTCGTGAAGGTAGGCGTAGGGCATGCCGCCGTCCGCTCGCTTGACCATGTGCTCAAAGGAGTCGTTCTCGTACACCACGGGGTCGTTGGAATTGATGCCGACGAAACCGATGCCCTTGCTCTTGCAAGATTCAGCCATGGCGTTGATCCGCCCCACGCTCGCCACCACGTAAGGGCAGTGGTTGCATTCAAACAGCACCACGGTACCGTTGGCGCCTGCAGCGTCAGCCAGAGAAACGTGTTCTCCACCGACGGAAGCGTTGGCGTTTGGGAGGTTGAAATCGGGGGCTGCGTCTCCGGTCTGAAGGGCCATGGTATCCGCTTGAGGCTCATGGGTCAAAATGGCTTGCTTTCAAGCGGCTCACAAGACAAACATGGCTGCTGCAGCACCGGCCACGGCCAGACCTGCGACCACCAGGAGGAGGAGTTTTCCTCGGCCTCCACCGTTTTCAGCGTCGAGAGCAGGGGTTGCATCGGTCGGAAGATCGGGAACAATTTTTGCTTCGTCTCCCGGAAGTTCCTGGCCGTCCCAGTAGGCTTGTTTGGCGCTTTCGCCGGCCTCGAGTTCTGCCTGGATTCGCGCCTCTTCGGCCAGGCGTGCTTCCTCTGCAAGGCGAGCTTCCTCCGCCAGCCGAGCCTCTTCGGCAAGACGTGCTTCTTCCGCCAGTCGGGCTTCCTCTGCCAGCCGAGCTTCCTCCGCCAAGCGGGCCTCTTCGGCCAGGCGTGCTTCCTCAGCAACACGGGCTTCTTCTGCAAGACGAGCCTCTTCAGCCAAACGGGCTTCCTCGGCGAGTCGGGCTTCTTCGGCCAAACGAGCCTCTTCGGCCAAGCGAGCCTCTTCGGCCAAGCGGGCTTCTTCAGCGAGGCGGGCCTCTTCAGCCAAGCGGGCTTCTTCGGCGAGTCGGGCTTCTTCGGCCAAACGTGCTTCCTCGGCTAAGCGGGCCTCTTCGGCAAGCCGTGCGGCTTCCTCCTCTTGTCGAATGCGTTCTTCTTCCTCTTGGCGGAGACGCTCTTCCTCGGCCAAGCGAGCTTCTTCAGCGAGGCGGGCCTCTTCGGCGAGCCGTTCTTCTTCCTCTCGCTTCTTTCGCTCTTCTTCAGCCAACGCCCGTTTGCGAGCTTCTTCGGCTGCCAAGGCACGAATACGTTCGTTGATGGCGTCCTCGTTTTTGCTGCGGTAACGAGTCAAAATGGCTTCTCCCATCTTGATGAATTCCTCTTCCAACAGATTCGGAACTTCCTCTTTGGCCTTCATCAAGAGCCGTTCAATGTCTTCGACCCTGAACTCACCCTCGTGCTCGTTGAGGTGCTGGCGGAACACGGTGTAGAATTCACGCTGTTCCGGTGAGATGGCCCCGTCAGAGGTCATGAAATCCTGCAGCGCCGTCAGGATTTCCGTCAAATTCAGTTCTTTGACCTCAACCATGGGAGCGCCGCCTACCTACGGAGGTGGTCAAGCGCTTTTCATCAAGTTTTTCTCGCACTCTTGCAACCGCGTCTTGGCCAATTGATGCTCGGCATCAATGCTGAGAATGGCTTTCCAAGCCGTGGCGGCGGCGTCCATGTTGCCAAGGCCGTGGTGGTGGGCAGCGATCTGGAGACGGGCGGCGAGATGATGGCCATCGCATCGGACGGCGGCTTCGAAGTCCGAGAGTGCGTTGTCAATCATGTTGAAGTGCATGTAATACAGACCACGCTGGTGCCAAGCGGGAGCATGGTCGGGTGATTGACGCAAGGCTTCGTTGAGCGGTGCTTCGGCTCGTTCTGCTCGGTCCATCCCCATGTAGCATGCCGCCAGCTGTGTCAAGGCATGGGTGTGATGGGGTGCTTGTTCAAGCACGTGCTTGAACTCCTTCGCACCCAAATCCCACTGGCCGAGGTGCATGTGAGCATCCCCCTTTCGAATTCTGGCCACGGCCAGTTGAGGAGCGAAGTCCAACAGCGTCTCGGCGTCGTCAAGGGCTTTCTGAGCGTCGTCCAATCCCATGTAGACCGAACTTCGGTTCAAGCGGGCTCGGATGTGAGATGAATCCAAGGTCAGGCAGTCGCTGTAGTGGTACAGCGCCTGCTTGAGTTGCCCCTTGACGGCTGAAATGTTGCCTCGGATGTACGCCGTCGTGGCGTTTTGTCCGTGAACCTCAGCAGCGTCCACGTGAAGAAGCGAGGTTTGCGCGTCGCCCTGGTCGAGGGCGAGAAGAGCAGCTTCACATGCAATGGACGGGTCCTTCTCGGGGCTGAGTCGCTGGGCTCTGCTCAGGGATTCGTTGGCCGTTTCAAGGTCGCCCATCATCCGCTGTGTACGAGCGAGACCAAGCCATGCAACGCCCAACTCTCGGTTCAACGACAGGGCGCCGTTGAAGGCATGAAGGGCGTCGTTCAGCAGCGTTCGGTCCGTTTCTCCGGTGCCGTCTCGCAAGCGGTCGGCGTGGGCCAGATGCAAGCGGCCTTCGACCGTATGAAGCAAAGCATGATCGATGCCGTCCGGTGTTGCCGAGAGAAGGGCGGACGCATCCTCAACACGATGCTGAATGAGGTAGCGGCCTGCAATTCGAGCGCGCAATTCGCCGTTGTACGGTTGAGCGTTAAGCGCTTTGAGAAGGGTTTCCTCTGCCGCCACCACCGAACCTTCAATCTCGAGCAATTCAGCTTTGAGGAACACGGCATCCACGCCGCCGGCATCCAGCGCCACGGCGTGGGTGGCTGCTTTCAGTGCATCACGTTGGTGACCCTGTTTCTCAGCAAGAAGGCGAGCTTTGAGCGCCCAGGCTTCGCCGGATTGACGGTCGAGGGTGAGGCAGCGCTCGTTGGCTTCCAAGGCCAACTCATGTTCGCCTTCAGCCTCCAACAAGTGGGCGTAATGAAGCCAATCGCCTGAACGGCTGGGGTCCTCTTCAAGCGCTTGCAAAATGGCCTCAATGGCCTCGGAACGAGCACCTGCTCGTGCTCGGAGTCCGGACAAGAGCGAACGGTCGGCAGCCGTGTCAACCCCCAAGGCTTCCAATCGACGAACCGCACGTTCGGCTTCTTCGTCGCCCATGGACGCCAACAGGTGAGCGTGGGCGCGCAGCAATGCAGGGTCGTCAGGTGTGAGTTTCATTCGAGCCTCCATCCAATGGCGGAGCAAGGCATCATCGCCACGAAGACGGGCAATGTGCTCCAGGCCCTCGAGAACACTGGCGTGCCCGGGTGACAATTGGTACGCTACGCCAAGGGCGCCCTCGGCCCATTCATACAGTTGGAGATGGGCGGCGGCCAAGCCGAGCCGATGGGCCGTGTCGGGGTCGATGTGGAGGGAAGCCATCGTCAATTGGTGGCGATCGAAGACCCTCAACAAACGGCGAAGCAACCCCGCATGGTTGACGGAAAGCCCGCTCTCTGAACCGGCCTCTACAGGTTGATGTTGAACGACTGAACGGAGCACATCGCAAGCTTCCTGCATGTCCATTTCCGATGCATCGCTTCCTTCGTGCAGAACCAGGAAACTGTGAACGGTGAGCGATGCATCGACGTCAGGGTGGATTGTCCGCAAGGCATCCAGCGTCGATTGAAGCGTGCGCACATCGGACAGGACGCTTTCGGTTGCGAGGTTGAGGTGGTGGAAGTGCGTGGCCTGAGATTCCCGCAAGAGGGTTTGCATGTCCAGCAGACGTGTCATCTTCTGATGACCTTGATACAGGGAATATCCGAAGGCCCCCGCAGCACCAGCGGAAAGCAAGCCAAGACCGATGGCGAACAGACTCATTGAACCCGAGCGGTCCACCGCGGCTTTATGGTCTGCGGAAGAATTGATGGTTGAGAAGGTCGTTTGCAGCCCTCTCAAACAAGGCCGAATGATGTCAGAATCGGTAAAGAGCGCCCTCAACCTCCCTTTTCAACCGCTCATATTGAAAGCCCCCGTGACCCGTGGGTGAATTGAGCGGTCATGAGCGAAGCGCATCCGGGGAGCGACGATGTTGAGGCTCGCCTCGCATCGCTGGCCAAGTTCGGATTCCCACACGATGAGATGGTGGCGTTTCTCTCTGAACACGAAGGTGGCACCCACGAACGCCTCGCATGGCTTGAACAGCGTCGTGAAACGGCCGCTGAACTTGATGAGCGATTCCGAGCCATCGAGCGGGGGGGGCGGGCTGATGAAGGCTTGCGCGCCCTTCACTCGGCATTGAACAACCCGTTCACGGTTGAGGCAAGCGTCGTTGAATTCGAACGGCATCTACGAGGCACCCTTTCGTGGGAACCACCGTTGAGCCGGAGCAAATCGGTTTGGTTTGAAGCGGGCAACGGCAACGATTGGGACAACCTCTTCACTCGTTTGATGAACTTGGACGTTTCAAGCCTCCCGGCTGTCGTGCCCCTTCATCGCCTCTTTGAATCCCCCGAACGTTTGGATGAAATCGTTCGCCACCTGCGAACCATCGAAGCAGATGAAACCCGCCAACGTCAGCTAATTGAGGCTGGTGCTGAACGACTTAGGGAACATGGCTATCCTGTTGGTGACTTGGGTGTGCGCCCACTGCTTGAAGGACTGCAGGATCTTGAACGATGGCAGACATTCCACGCCAAGCGGGAACATGTCCGGCTGGCTGCCGTTCAATTGATTCAACCATTTGATCCAGATTTGGCGACCGAATTCGAACAACGTTGCAATGGGATGCAAAACGTAGAACAAGCGTCTGAACTCGATGCGCTGACCGATGAAATTCAAGCCTTGGCCCAAGCGTTGGAGCAGCGCCGTCAAGTGCTTTCTGATGCGATTCATGCATGGCGAGCACAAGGCATTGTTTTCCCGCATGAAGGTGATTTGCACCCCAACGATTTGATGGCATGGGAAGCCAATCATGACACGGTGGCAGCCTCAGTTGAGCGCCACCTTGCGCTCGTGGAACGCTGGAACCGATTTGCTCGGCACTGGCCTGCTCAAACGGCGGCCTCAGAAACGCTGCTGGGTCACCTTGACCGAACGGAGGAACTCCAAGATGTCGTCGACGAAATGGATGGGTTGTGGAAGCAACTCGAACTTGACGGTTTGGCGTTGTTGGAATCGTACGAACATGCTGGTTTGGACGTGAGTGCTTGGCGACAACGGGTGTTCGACGACCCCATGAATGCGATGGAACGCATGACCGTTGCCCGAGATCAATGGGACACTCGGGTGTCGCTGATGAACGAACTCAATGCCCTCGATACGTCATTCTCAGGTCAAGAAGACACGTTCCTGCGACTCCAGCTTCTCGCCAGCGAAGACGTTGATGCTGAGGTTCTCGAAGAAATGCAAGGTCATGTTCTGCGTGCACAACGACGATCTGAGCGGCACCGTGTCATGCTCAATGAGGAATTGGCGGCCCTTCGTCGCGCCGGCGTGCTGGAACATGAAATCTCCACCGACCAGATGAACCTCCGAGAGCTGGAAACGCATGTTGCGAATCTTACGCGTTCAAACGGAGCGGCCAACGCTACAACCCACAACGGCGTCATGTTGGAACGAATGCGAACGTCCGTTGAACAAGAACTCGATGCGCTTCACGAACAAGGTTGGCACGTTGATGAATGGCGAACTGCCGTCAAGGGTGAGTTGGTGAGGGTCGCCAGAGAACTCAGCGAGGCGCGTCCGCATTTACTTCGCCACGATGTTCTCCGCCGAAGGCTTGCGGCCCTGCCATGGAACCGTCATGTCGACTTGGCTCTGAGCGTTGAAGCCATGTGTCAGCAACCTCACCGACTGGCCTACCTCAATCAACAAATTCCAGTCTACACCACCCTGTTGTCCACTCGCCCGGTGGAAGACGAAAGCTACACGCTCAGCCTCTGGATGCCAGTGGAAAAACACCCCACGCTCATTCCGGTTCCTGAAGACCAAGACCGAAAGGTGCTCCAGCCTGCAACTACCCTCGATGACGCCCATGAAGCCATGCTTGAGGCCATGGACGACAAGTCAGCAACGGACACTGAAGAGGACAAACCCCTGCGCAGCAACGAGGAACAGCACGGCGAAGCATTGTCCGAAAAGGTGGAGGTTTCGCCGGAGCGCGAGGCAATAACCTCGCTCTCCGGTTCGCCATCGCCACCAGAACCGGTTGAGACTGAGGAAGAACAACCCGTTGCAACCCGGGGAGCGGTTGAAGAGGATGCACATGCAGGGGACGTACCTGTAGAGGATGCACCCGAAATGGAGGAAGAGCAACTCACTGCAACCCCGGGAGCGGTTGAAGAGGATGCACATGCAGGGGACGCAATCGTAGAGGATGCACCTGCAGAAGAGGTCCGCGAAGTTGAGGTCGTCCCCTCCGGAAAAGGTACGGCCAAAGCGCTGAACGCGCTAACGGAATTGGTGGCGCTGCTGGGGTTGCCGGATGAGGCGTTGGCCATTGAGCAACGTGAGATGGAAGCCATTCCTGACCTTCGCCGGCGATTGGCAGCCGAGGTGAACATTTCGCCAAGGGACGTTCGCGTCGGACGACTGCTTCGGTTGACCCTCCGACTGTTACCTCAGGGAGATGGAGACGATGCCTCTCGAGCCAAGATGCTCAGCACCCTCTGTGAACTCGTCGCGCCGCTCAAGCGCTGGATGCGGCGCCGACTTGAGGCACGGCATTCGGGAGCAGGTGGTGAGTTTCTCACGGACGCCGCTGAATTGGGCGTCGCCCTCGAGCGCATCCCCGGACTGGGCCATCATCTTCCGTTGGACCTTGACGACTGGCCCCTTCCATCGGACATCAACGA
>CEUV01156059.1_pt1 | contig 14601 bp, 7 predicted proteins | sample 356401 | NCBI WGS metagenome assembly CEUV01 (sample SAMEA2622710, study PRJEB7988) | marine metagenome | isolation source: saline water (ENVO:00002010), including
GCGCTCGCGTTCGGCGTGGGCGTGGGCGTCGGGTCGGCGTACGAGGAGGCGCAGCGCGCGTTCGCGAGCGTCAAGTGAGACGACACGAAGAGGGTGGAGGACGCGCGCGGCGACGTCGGGAGGTGGGAGGAACCGCGCGATGAGGAACCGCGCGAGGGATTCGTTTCGTGTGTTGTGATTTGCAAAGAAATGATATCTTGAAAAACGTCATCGTCGACACATTTCGGCGCGCGAGACGCGAACGCGAGGGCGAACGCGCGCGCGAACGAACGCGAGGAGTGATATGTTCGGCGCGAGCGGGGAGGACGTCGTCGTCCCGAGGGCGTTTAAGCTGTTGAAGGAGCTGGAGAAGGGGGAGAAGGGCGGGGCCGGGTTACCGCCGTACCTCTCGTACGGTTTGGCGGATGCGGGTGCGCGCGCGAGGCGATGAGACGGGTTTGAAAAGACGCGCGATGATGCGTTCGACGCGCGGGCGTCGGGGGCGAGGGGGACGCGCGCGAAGGCGACGAGACGCGGGAGGCGACGAGACGCGGCGCGAGACGCGGATCCGAGGACGAAAACAGCGCGAGGACGAGCGACCGACGACCGACGACTGACGATGCGAGCGCGGACGACTGACGATGGACGCGCGCGACGCGAGATGCAGATGATGACGAGGACATGACGCACTGGACGGGGACGATCTTGGGACCGGCGGGGACGACGTTGGACATGCGAGTGTTGGAGTTGGCCATCGAGTGCGGGCCGTCGTATCCAGAGCAGCCTCCGGATCTGCGGTTTCGCACGCGCGTCAATCTTCCGTTCGTGAAGAGCGATGGGAGGGTGGATCTCAAGACGCTCGGGGTGAAACAGGCGTGGAGACGGAATAATTCGATCGAGGACGCGTTGAACGCGGTGTACCACGCCATCATGCGACCCGAGTGTCGACGAGGCAAGCAGCCGCCCGAAGGATCGCGTTATTGAGCGCCGGTGCGATGAATATAGCGTGATGAAATAAGATGTACGTAGCGATTAACAGTAGACGCCGCGTGTGCGAGGCGATGATTGTGAACAACGACGGGAAAGAAACGACAGAGGACGATATCTAGGCGGCGGCCAACGCGATGGCGTTGAAGTGAATCGATCCCTCCGCGGCCTCCATGTACTTTCGAATCACCGGCACGCTATCTCGCAACAAACCTTTTCCAGTCGTCGCACCGTGGTACACCGGAGCCTCTTTCCGCCCGTCCAATTCCCACACGCCGCCGTTTGACTCGACCAAGGCGACAAAGTGCAAGTCAACGGGTTCGTCGTCCCGAGGCACCTCAGATTGTCCCTCTACGCTCGCCCCCACGTGCGCCGCCTCGAGCGCATCGTCCTCCTCGATCACTCTCGCCCGCGCGTTCGCGTCCATCCCCGCGCACCTCGCGCGCAAATCTTCAAAGTAACTCTCCGGAGTCGTCGCGCCGGCGCCGTTGAGTGCCGCGTGAATCACGCCCATCGTCCCGCACGCGTTCGACACCGTCTGTCTCGCGAACCACACGTCGTCGACGTTCGAACAACTCGGTGGCACCGTTCCGGTCACGCGCCCGGTGGCGTCGGTGATGGGGAAGAGCATGAGCACGGCGACGCACGGTTGCGGGATGAAGTCTAACAGTTCGTCGTCGAAACCGAACACGTCGTGGAACGCGAGCGTCGGGGCGAGTCCGAGCTGACGCGCGAAGGCGTTCATGACGTCGGGATTCGCCTCGAGCGGGAGCCAACGTTTGGGCATGGCGCGGAGGGACGAAGACGCGACGGGAGGGGCGGACGAGGCGTCGAATGAGGAGACCGGAGTCTCCGAGGCGAGGCGTCGGGACGTCGGGACGCGTTCTCGCGAGCGCAGTCGTTCGAGGGACGCATCGGCGATGAGGAGACGGTAATTACTAGTACAGTGTGTATGTGTAATTATAAGGGTCAAAATAGTCATGTGGTCTAAGCCGAGTACGCCGTGGCGCCGTCGACGCTCAAATGTTGCGTCTTTCCGTCGTAATTTGCATGAATTGTGGTGCAGGAGTCGCACAGTTCAGACTTCTTGTTTTCACCGGAGGTTTGAACGGATTTCTGTGTGAATGGTATGTCATCATCCTCCACGCCGTGTTGCTCGGGAGTGTTCGGCGCCGTCTCGGTGCAAACGTGCTTCTCTGCGCGGAGATTCGTGTCGAGCGGATCTATGGCCATCGGATCCGGGATGACGTCCATGTTCCATTGAATGGAATCTAAGTTGCCGCTGAAGAGCTCTTGGCTCGACGCACGCAGGAGAACGTTCGAATCTGCCGGAACCATCGCGTTCGCGCTGGGTGCGACGAACTCGGGCACCTCCACCTTGACGGCGGCGACGGAACGAGACGCAGAAGCGTCGACGGAGAAATCAAAGTCTACCGCCTTGGGGCACACTTGATCACCGGTCCGCACGTTGCCGTTCCATCGAAGAAGAGACTCGATCGAGGCGAATTCGTCAAACATGACGACGCGCTCTTCGGATGTAGTCTGCGCCTTGTCAGCCTTGTCGGCAGCCTTGGCTTTAGACTTAGATCCGGTGCCGATTTGCTTCTTAAACAGCGTCCAACTCGATTCAGCGAGAGGCAAGAGCTTCTTTCGAATGTCTTGTAAGTCGCGTGAAAGGTCGCTCAGCGTCTTCGGCGCTGGTGCGACTCCGAACATGGCGGCGTCCGCCGCCTTTGGCTTTTTACCCGAGGATGCGTCCAGTTCCGAGACTTTATTGCGTTTCTGACAAGCTTTTTTCGGTACTTCAAAATGCCAGATTCTCGGAGCTTCACTCTCTGCGTTCGTCTCTCTGGTCTGCTTTTCCTTTTTTGTTCGACGACTGAGCGATCGCTGTCGTCGCGAATCGTATATGGCGGACGCGCGAGAGATGGCGGCGGCGTAGCCTTGCGTCTTTTTCGCGTCGCGCAACGCGCTGTAGTATTGCTGGAAAGGAAGCAAATCGTGACGATGGAGTCGCGCGATACTGTCGTCGAAGAAAGCAATCTCCTGAAGGTCGTGATCGCCATCCTTCTCGCGTACCGAGCCCGGCCACCAGCCGTGTCCGCGCACCCGTCCCCAGACGAGAGACCCGACGGTGGGCCAACTCGCAGGGAGCGTTTTGAGAATGTCCGCAGCCTTGCCCGGCTGAGGAACCACCAAAGAGACCGATTGATCGACCGGAGCGTCGAGCGCTGGCAAATCACTACCAGTATTCGTCGCCGGCGATTCAGCCGGATGCTCCATGAAGTCGTCATCCTTGCGAGCCGACGCGCCGTCCGGCGTTGCGAGGATAATCTCTTCCTGGTCTCCGTCGTCGTAGTCGATATGATGCATCCCAGTGCGCGCGTTGAACGCGGTCACGACACCCGCAAAGAACTTTCTCTCCAAAGGCCAGTACACCCGAACGCGTCTCCCCACCGCGGCTTTACCGCCGTGATGCTCCCTTCGTCCGCTCGCTCCGGCGCCCGCGGCTCGCTCAGCCGAGGCCACGGTCGTCGTGGCCGCGGAAATACGTTCGTGGTGCGCGTCGTGTCTTTTGCGGTCGCGTCTCCGATCGTCACCGAGCTTTGTTGCGGACGGAAACGCGTCTGAATCGAACATGGTCTTCGGCTTTACCGTTCGCCTCGATTTCCGCAAACCATCCGGCGTGTACTCCACTGCCTCCGATACATACGCATCGCGCGCATTCAGTTCGCTCGCTGCGGAACCGCGTCGAGAGCTCTGTCTTTTACCATCCGTCTTGTGCCCGGCACCCGCGTTGTGCGCCTCACCGCCACCCGTCGCCAGCTCTTCGAACCCGAGCCCGCTCGCGATGCGTCTTCGCAGCCACTGATTGTTATTACTCGTCGTCGCTCGATCGAACATCTCCACGAACATCGCCTGTAAATCTTTCTGTCCCATTGAACGTAGCTCTTCCCGCGCGAGTTCCACGTCCCCGTCCCCTTCGACGACGCGACTGGAAAACCTCTTCGTCGCCGCGTCTCTCGCCGCCGGCGTCAGCGCTCGCAACAAATCCGCCATGGTCGTCCCTCTCCTCTCCCCGGCGTCTCCGCTCTCGCGCTCGAACCCCGCGCGCGAACTCGGTCTCGAATCATCGCTCGTCGAACACGTCCCACTCTCTCTCCCGTACCCGCGTTCCACGTCTTCGCCGTCGAGATCTTCTCCTTCCAGATCCTCCTCCTCCGACCCGAACGATCGACTCTTCCCGAGTCCTCGCCTCGACGTCACCGCGTTCCCTCGGGCGCCTCCACGACTCCTCGCCTCAATCTCACGCTCGCTCCGCAGTTCGGGCGTCGTTCCTCGCGGCGTTCGCCCTTCCCGTCCCGAGGATTCCCCGCCGCGCGGCGCCTTGACGCTCGCCTCGACGCTCGCCGCCGCCGCGGACGCCGCCGCGCCCTCGCGCTCGACGACGCGCACCATGACGCGACCCCTCGACCGTTCCCCTCGACCTCCACCTCCTCGACTCGCGCGACTCGACGACCGCGACGAGTCGTTCGCGCGAAACGGGACGCGGGCACCGCTCACTGAATGCGCACACGAGTGCGCAATCAATTCCCGCGGCGCCGCGAAATCCACGTCGACGACGACGTCGACGCGCGCGCGCGCGTTCCCTCGTCACCGTCACCGACGCCGACGCTCGCGCGCGCGCGACGATCGTCGTCGACGCGAACTCCACTCGCGCCGTCGCGCGACGACGACACGGAGGCGTCGAATGGAATCCGTCGTCGCGCGCGCGCGCCGACGCGCGAGATCGCCGCCCGCGCGCGCGCGTGCTCGAGTCCCCTTCTCGACGAGTCACGAGTCGACCGCGACACGCGTCGCGATCGACGCGTGCCGCCGATCGCGGTGGGAAAAGGGACGTCGAGGGCACACACAAAGGGGGGGACTCGTGGACGGGTCACGACCGGTGGAGGTGGTCTTTTCCCGCCCGTCGCTCCGGTCGATGGGCGATCGCGCGCGCGGGCTGACGTCATCGACGAGGGGGTCGTGGAGGGATCGTGAACCGTCGATCGATTCGATCGATCGATCGGTCGGTCGGTCGGTCGGTCGGTGGAATGGCGCCTCTCGGGCGTGTGCGGTGTGACGCGACGACGGATGCATCCGCGACGGGACCGCGCGCACTCGTCGTCGACGTCGGGCGCGGTGGTGGAGGCGGCGCGACGCGACGCGACGCGACGCGACGCGCGGGAGGGACGTTTTTGATTGTCGGGTCCTCCGTCGTCGCGCGGTGCGTTCGTGGACGGCGCGATGCGGCGACGCGCGACGCGCGAGGCGATGGCGCGCGCGCGGACGGCGTCGGTGGCGCCGGTGACGGAAACGGCGCGCGTGGGGTCGAACGCGCGCGCGTCGACGAGTGGGAACGCGCGCGAGCGGTCGACGATGACGACGGCGAGTGAAAGGGCGCGAGCGCGGGAGTTGGGGTTGGAGACGCCGAGGCCGGGGTCGAGTTTGCTGCGAGGGTGGTTGGCGCAGGATTACGACTGGACGAGGGAGACGGTGACGAGCGAACTGACGGGGAACGAGAGCACGGAGCACAGTCTGGCGGTGCAGAAATCGTATGAGCCAGAGTTGAGCGCGCCGAAAACGGTGGCGAGGTGGTTCGGGGGGAGAGATCCCACGGCGAAGGAGGCGTTGACGCCGTCGACGACGCCGGCGTTGTGGAATTGGTTGTGTGCGTCGTCCATGGAGGGGTGGCGGCGGAACATCGCGGTTTTGGGCGCCATCGTGGGTCAGAGTTCGAGTATGAAAGGGAAACCAATCATTTTCGGCACTGGTTCGTCGAGGAAGACGACATTCCTGTACAATGTGCGAAGTAATAAAACCATGGACATCGAGCTCACGCAGCGAGGCGAAGCGCTCTTCGATTACATGATCGCGAACATGCTCCTCATGCAGGCGACGGCGCGCGCAAAGTACTCGCCGATCATGTTTCCGTTTATGCACAAGTTTAGACCCAAGGCGTACATGACGTTGGCTGGATTACCGCGGGATTGGGAAGGTTGGCGTCTTCATCAAATTTTAGCGCGGCGCATGGAGGAATCGGGACGCGTGGTCGAGCAGAGGCCCGACGCGCCGATCACGATCGTGCCGATGAGTGAGATAGAGATTTCGAGTTACGAAGGGTCCATACCGCCGCAGCTCTTCGTCTGGGCGCTCCCGCCGTTGCACAATTCACTGGAGAATCGAAAGTTGATCGAGCGCGACATTCAGACGGCGTTGCGGCTGTCCAAGACGACGGACGTCCGAGTCGTCGTCTGCGGGTTGGAATTCGCGGGACACCGCGGATCGAACGTATCGGTTGGCGATCAGTGGGGCGAGTTCATGACGGATCTCTCCAACGCGACGCGCTCGGCGGCGGTGTCAGAGCACAACTCGCGATTCGCCGACCAGTTGGACACCATTCAGCATCAATGGCTCAACGAGTGGTCGCACAACGGCTTGACTTTACCAGAGGTGACGAAGATGATGGCTGGCGGGGAATTAGATAATTACGGCGAGATGACGAGCGCGCGCGCGCGCAAGTGGTTTGACGAGTACACTGCGCCGTACCTCGGGAAACAACACGATTCGAGATGGTTTTTGATGAATGCCATTTTCGGCGGTTTGCGCTTCATCAATCGTTTGCGCTCGCGAACGAGATCGTTCGGAGATTCAATCGTAGACACGACACAACACACGCACAAGTTTCTCAGAGGAGAGATGACGGATGAAGAAATTCTTGAGGAGGAGCGTAAACTCATCGCCTTGCACGCCACCGCCGAGGGTCGAGCCAAGTTGTTTCCGCCGGTGACGAAGATTTTCGACGCTTTGCGTGACTTTCGATCGGCGGTGCGCAGAGCCGATCTCAGAGCTGAGTTGAAAGATCTCACGGCGAAAGCGAATGAGATCACGTCGATGCACGACGATACCGATATCGTCAAGGCAGAAGTACTTTTGCGAGAGATGTGGAACACAAAAGGGAAAATTTCTGAGGCAAGCCTTCCGCAAACCGAAGCAGCCGTCGTCGCATTTAATTTCCAGTTGGGGAAACTGGAGCAGATCGCGGCGCTCGGAGAGATGCACAGGCAAGCGTTTTTAGACACAATCAAACGAATCAACGAGTTCGTCGAGAACCCGATGCCGGTGGAGGGAGGACCGCAGGCGTTGGAGGCTCAGAGCGTCGAGATGGAGGAGCTCATCAACGAGCTCTCGTCTCGCGTTCAGGCGCGCTTAGCCGGGAGTGCCTTGCAGGTATCGCACGATAAGCTGGATGAACTCAGTGAAGATGATATTTCAAACGAACTCATGGACGCTTTGCAAATAGACGCCGATGACGTGGACATCGCGGGTCGAGCGAGCCAGCTTGGACGCGAACGAGTCGCCGCGCTCGCCGCGGCAAGAGATTTATTGCACGCGGCGGAGGGCGTCGACCCGGTCAAATTGCGTGAGCGCATCGCGCAAGCGAAAGAAGCCAGTGTTGATGAAAACATTATATTAGCTGCAGAGACCAAGTTGGAAAACCTCGAGCGACAGATTCAGGCGTTCATTCGCGCGCATCGCATCACCGATTCACTTCTCCCGGCGCCGACGTCTGGCAGCGATTCCGACAGCGATCGCTGGGTCAACGCCGGACGCAACATCTGGTACAACGAAGCGGAAATTCTCGGCAGAGGTTCTCTAGGAACTGTGGTGTTTAAGGGTTTCTACGACGAAGGAGCGGGTAACAGAGTTGTGCGTCGAGACGCCGCCATCAAACGCATTCCTTTACCACCGGGTGAGCGCGGCGAAAACATGAAGTCGTTGATCGAGCGTGAGATCGCCATTCACAAGCACTTGAACGAACGAAGCACGCGAGCGACGCACATTCTTGGTAGTACGCTCGACGTCGAACGCGGCGACGGTGCGATTTACACAGCCATGGAGTTGTGCGGTGAATCTTTGGCCACGTGGTTGAAAAATGCCGGCACCCAAGGCGGCGCCCCCGCCATCTCGCACACGGAGCGCATGGACGCGGTGCGTCAGCTCGCGTACGCAGTCGAGGACGTACACGCGGCTGGTGTAACTCACAACGACATCAAGGCTGACAACTGCTTGAGAAGCGCCGATGGAGACTTCAAACTCGCAGATTTGGGTCTCGGCGTGCGACTCAAGGACGTCAACAAGGCGACGGATGGGAACACTTACTCGCTCACGACTTTTGAAGGGTATGGTGTCAACATCGGTTTGCAAGGACGGCCGCCGGAGGTATTGCTGAACGCGCCATTAACGCCCAAGGTTGACGTGTGGAGCTTCGGATGTTTGATGTACACCATCATGACTGGTTTCCAGTCGCCGTACAAGCAAGAGAAAAAGATGGACACGTCGAAAAAGACTCGCACACAGGAGATTGATTTGAGCGCGTCCACCGCACTGGACGTTGGTTTCGAGAACCAGCGAATCGTCAAAGGTAAATTCAGCCTCCAAGCGCTCGAAACTGCCATGCTTCCCGCGCATACGACCGTCGCAGCTCGCGAAGTTTTACACCGCATGTTGGATCCCGATCCTCGGGAACGGCCCTCTGCGGCGGAAGTGTGCGAGCACCCAGTGCTCTGGGACGTCGAGGAATGCATGGAAGCGGTGAGAGAAACGTTCGACAGACGAATCGTGAGCGCGCTCTCGGAAAAGGAAGAGGCTGAACTCGCGCAGATCGTCTGGAAAGGCAGACCGGGACAAGCCGAACGCGCGGCGCAGAGTATCCGTAACTGGAAATCACTCGTCGTTCCTTCTCTTTTGACGCGCGCGGAAAAGTACGTCCAACGCACGGCGGACATGCAACAATCGTGGACTGAAGTGCGCGCGGCGAAAGCCGCCGCCACCGCGCCGAAGGTGAAGGGTCGCAATCGCCGCGGCGGACGTCGACAAGTCGAAGCGCAGCAGTCCCCCAAGCAGCACGAGCCCAAAGACTATTCCTACGGCGATCGCCTGTTCGATCTCGTGCGCTTCACGCGCAACATGCACGAACACCCTCCGCTCGAGGCCGAACGCGCGGAGATGCTCCGCGCCCTCGGTCCAAACGTGTCTCTTTTGCTTCGCCCCGAGGACACCAACGCCGACCCGTGGACGTCTTCGCGCAAAATCGTCGAGGCGTATTTCGCGCACACCTTTCCAGATTTACCTCTATTCGCCCACTACCTGCTCAAACGCGAGAGTGCGACCGATGTCTCGGAGACGAATTAAACCTAGCGACTGTAGTATGCATCGCGTAGCAGCGAACCCCGCCGACTCCCCGACGTCTTTCGACTCCGGACGATTGATTGCCCGTCCCCCCTCACTCTCTCGCGCGCGCTGTCGCGACGCACCGTCGCGATCGCGACGCGATCGCGAGAGACCTTGACAAGGGACCGTCTCGCGCGCGCGCGCGGACGAACATGCGCGACGACGACCGTCGCTGACGTCGCGAACGTCTCGGTGCCAACAATTTGATGACCGACGGCATGGACCCGCCCGCGTCGTCTCGCCGCCACGCGCGGCGTCGACGATGGAGTCGAGACCCGGAGAGGATGCTCGCGGACCTCATTCGCGACGACGCCGACGAGAACAACGAGAACGTGCCGGAGTCGGCGCCCAAACGTCGCACGCGGATGTCGAACGAATCTGAACGGAAACGGACGCGGTTCGTACCGTCTCCATCGCTGGACGGCGCGAGCGGCGAGCGGGCGTCCGGTGGCGCGCACGAGGGGTACGGTGCGAACGCCATGACGCAGGATTCCGCGCGGTTCTCGCGATACAGCGGCGTAAAATCGCCGAAATCGGCCGCCGTCTTGTCCGAGGATGACGAGGACGCGTTGGAGGACGCGGCGCGCGCGCTCAGCGCGGCGCGATTGATGCGCTCGCGCTCGAGGACGGCGACGGCGAACGCGGCGGAGATGCGACGCGTGAACGCCGAGGCGTCGACGTCGGTCGAGCGACCGGTGAGTTCGGGCGGGCGGAGAGATTTAGAATACTGGGGAGTTCCGGAGACGGCGCGCGAGGCGCTCGCAGCGAAGGGCGTGCGAGAGCTCTATCCGTGGCAAACGGAGTGTCTCGCGCTGCCAGGCGTCATGCAAGGGAAGGAAAATTTGTTGTACAGCGCGCCGACGAGCGCGGGGAAGAGTCTCGTCGCGGACGTATTGTTGATGCGGAGGTTTCGAGCTCGTCCGGGGAGCATCGCGATGTTCGTGCTTCCCTTCGTCGCGCTCTGCGAGGAGCGCGCGGATAGTTTAGAAGATTTGTTTGCCGGGACCGAGTTTCGTTTACGGCGCATGTACGGTGGCCGAGGCGGCACGCTTCCGAACGATTCGTCTATGAACACGCTGTTAGTGTTGACTCCGGAGCGCGCGAATCATCTGACGTCGCGTCTGCTCGAGGAGGACAGGCTCCACGAACTGAGCGCCGTGGTCATCGACGAGTTGCACTTGATTCAAGATAGCGATCGCGGAGCGACGATGGAACTCTTTCTCACAAAACTCTTGTACGCGAGCGGGCTGTGGCGACAAAGCGCGATCGGTGAAGGGATCGAAGGGTCTGGAGATGGGAGTCAAACAACATTCTCGGTGGGTCGCACGCGCGGCGGCGCGCGCAATCAAAGGTCGATGCAAATCATCGGCATGAGCGCGTCGATTCCGAACTTGTCCTCGCTCTCGGAGTGGTTGTTCGCACAACTGTACGTCACGCATTTTAGACCGGTGCGATTGGATATCTGCGTCAAGGTTGGCGGCGAATTGTTTCACGCGGAATCAAAGAGGATGATTCGCACCATGCTTAACACCAAGCCGAGCGCGGACACCGAGCACATAGCCGAGCTGACACAAGAAACGGTGGATGAACAAGGATCGGTCTTGATTTTCTGTTCGTCGAGAAAAGCGTGTCAACTTTTGGCCGAGCAGCTTCGAAAGATGGTTTTGTGCGCGCACTCGAATCGTCTCGGCGAGTCAAGAGAACAGTTGTTGCGAGACGTCGAGGGCGCCCTCGGCGCGAAAAGCGAAGTTCTTCCGTTCATGCGAGACGGTATCGCGTATCACCACGCAGGTCTCTCCAGAGAAGAGGGTGAAGCCGTGGCGGGAGCGTACAAAAGGGGCATCGTTCGCGTTCTGTGCTGCACAAGCACGTTGGCGACAGGTGTAAACCTTCCGGCTCGTCGCGTTATTCTTCGAGATACAAACATGGGATGGAAAAAACTGAATGCTCGCGATATACAACAGATGGTGGGGCGCGCGGGGCGCGCAGGTTTAGACACAACCGGTTCAGCGATAATCTTTTGCCGGTCTCCTGCGGAGTTCGATAACGTTTGTTCTCTCATCAACGGACCGTGCGAAGAGCTCACGAGCGCCGTCGCGGAAGTTGGTATGAGGAGAATCATGTTAGAGGCGGTCGCGGCTGGACTGGTCAAGACACCGACTGATGTGCAGACATACATCAAGAGTACTTTGCTATCCGTGCTAAATGATTTCGACGAATCGGTCAAGCAAACTGCGATCGCGGCATTGCAATGGTGCCAGAAAAACGCTCTACTGGTGTGGAACGCCACTGCCTACCTGTGGAGCGCCTCGCCGCTCGGTTTGGCGGTCGCCGGTGGTATGATGCCATTGGATCAGATTCAGCCCATCATAAGCGATATCAAGGCTGCGAGAGAAGATTTGGTGTTGAGCACGCCGTTACATTTGTTGTTTCTCCTCACGTCGCCGCCGGTGTTGGATGACGCCGGCGTCCCGTTGAACGCAGACAAGTACAAGAACGGAGCCGTGTTGGGCAGCCTTTGGTCCAGTTTGAGGCAGGACCAGCTCCGCATCGCAGAGAAAGTTGGTATCGACGAGCGTTACGTGTACAGGTTAGGGTCGAATAAGCGGGATGTAACCCCCGCGCACGCCGTACAGCGATTCGCGTGTCAGCGATTTACGCTCGCTCTCGCCTTAACGGAGCTCGTGAACGAAGTTCCAATCGAAACCATTTCGAGAAAGTATAGCATGAGCGTGTACAACATCATGGAGGAGCAAAAGACGTGCGCGCGCTTCGCGTCTTACGTGGCGGCAATCTGTGGTACGCTCGGTTGGGGTGATATGGAAGGTCTGATCAATAGAATTAGCGACAGAATCACCGCCGGAGCGCAAGAAGAAATTCTAGAGCTCACGAAAATTCCACATATTGGAATCCATCGCGCGCGAGCGCTTTACATGGGCGGTATCACGACGCCGAAGGCAATCGTGACGCTCGGGAGCATAGACAAGATCGCCGCCGTTCTGAAGCAATACAACAAGAACGACATGACTCCGGCGGCCATCGCTCGAGCGGCGCGAGAAATATTGTTGCACGCGAAAGAGATAGTCGCAGAGCAAACACGCGCCGAACGTGAAGAGGCGGAGGCTCGTCTGGCTGAAATATGCGAGATTGAAGCGGATATGACGAATGAAAACGTGGACGCGACGATTGAGTTGGACGTACAGAACGCGACCGGTGTAGTCTTACTCGAAACGGAGGATGCCGTTGGAAAGTTTTTAAAAGCGTGGGAGGCTTCGAATTACTACGCCGTCATCTTTCAGCCAAAGAGCGACGATGACATCACCAGGAGTCGCCAAGCGTTTGAAGAACCCGCGCGGTTGGCTGTTGCATTCAGTCCAAAAGCTGTCTTTATCTCCAAGATTTTGTATGCAAGACACGAACAGAAAAATGCGGACGGCATCGGTCATCACGTAATCGGTGTACCGATCAAGCGTGCGTTGGACATTCTGTCAAAAGTAGGACCAAAGAAGTTTACGGTCGATTTACAGTCGCAGCTCTGCAATATCGTGCAGGAACAAGCGAATTCATACGACTCGCGACTGTTCTCATTTGCGGCGCCGTGCGTCGACGTGCGAATCGCTTCGTGGTTGCTTCGACCGAGCGCTTACGAGGTCATGGGTACTGCTCGCAGCGAACTCGTTCAGGGAAAAGATCCAACGGAGCGCTTGCTCGATTTGTTCTCCGATGAGTTATTGGGCGTCAAAGGCATGATCGATGGGGCGTGTGTGTTGGAAGAACGCCCGGGGCGAAAGCTCAACCATTTAAAGCCGCTGGCGCGAGCGACGGCAACTTGTCTCGCCATATCCGAGTTCATTTGGAATGAATGTCATGAGAAAGGAGTCATGTACTCTCTGCTCCACATCGAAATGCCGTTCGTTTCACCTATTGTGGCCATGGAAACGGTACGAGTTCCCTTTGACGCGCAAAAAATGCGCGCCGAATTGTCGTTGATGGATGATCGTCTGAAGGCGCTGGAACAATGCGCCGAAGATCAAAAGTGGTTAGATGGGACGCTACCGAACATCCGAAGAGCGTTCACGGATAACGATTATCTCGTGAAATGCCTGTACGAGCACTTGAAACTCACGCCGCCGGAGGGCAGTCTCCTGCCGCTGACGAAGACTGGCAAGACGAGAAAGAGAATGTACAGTATCGATCAAGGTAACCTTCAAGAGCTCCACCAAACGAGCGGACATCTGTTCCCGCTGCTCATCATGGAACATAGAAGTATTTTCAAACGGCGCGGTTTCGCCGATTCAATTCTCGGAATGTACAGCGAGGAGAATAGAATTCGCTACTCCATCTTTCAGACGAACCACGATTGCGGTCGACTGGCGCACACTGAACCGAACTTCCATTCACTAGCGCACGACATTCGTTGCAGCGATGCGTTTCAAGGACTCGGTTCGCCTCAGATATCGATTCGATCGGCTTTCGTACCGCCTGCCGAGAAGATGTTTCTGCGAGCGGATTACTCTCAACTCGAGCTTCGCGTCATGGCCCATCTCAGCGGGGATCAAACTCTGACTCAAATGTTGCTGAATCCTGAACCCCAGGACATTCGCGACGATCCGTTCACCATCCTCGCGAGCAAGTGGCACCGAGTGCTACTCGAGAGCGTCAAAAAGGAAGAGCGGCAACAGTGCAAGAATCTCGTCTACGGAATTCTTTACGGCAGTGGCGTCAAGAGGCTCGCGCGAGAGCTTCGCCTTTCGGAGACCAAAGCGAAAACCATCGTCGATCAACTCAAAGGAATGCTTCCGAGACTGATGACTTGGAAGGACGAGATCATCGTCCGCGCCAAGGAGGCGAAGCCGATGGCGCACGTGCAAACCATCAGCGCTCGCCGACGCTATCTGCCGGATTTACACTCGAAGAACAACGATGAACGTGCCCAGGCGGAGCGTCAGGCGGTGAACACGGTGTGCCAAGGCAGCGCTGCCGACATTTTCAAAACAGCCGTCTTGCTCGTCATGGACACTCTCCGCGCGAAATTCCTTCTCGAGAGGTGTCAACTCGTGCTAACTGTACACGACGAATGCGTCTTCGAAGTCGACGCTCGCAGCGCCAAAGCCATCGCCCAAGTCGTGCGAACGTCCATGGAATCCGTCGCCAAAAAGTTCTCCCTCACCGTTCCACTCCCGGTGAAAATCCACATCGGTCCGAGTCTCAGCGACGCCGCCTTCACCGTCGTCCCGCGTCCCTCCGCGCTGAGTCGCCAAACCTCCGCGCGCGCGACGCCCGCGTCGTCGCCGAGAAAGCCAACCACCGCGTGAACACACCGCGCGTCGCGTCGCTCGAATTGTACAACACACACACACA
>CEUV01035152.1_pt1 | contig 14547 bp, 10 predicted proteins | sample 356401 | NCBI WGS metagenome assembly CEUV01 (sample SAMEA2622710, study PRJEB7988) | marine metagenome | isolation source: saline water (ENVO:00002010), including
CGCGCGACGGGACGGCGGACGCGTCCGAGCCTCGGTGTGTCGTCGAGCTCGATCTCGAGGCAAACTACCAGAGACAACCGCGCGCGCGGCGAGAGGACGGGGACGGTTCGGACTACTCGGACTACTGCGTGACTACGACTACGGCGACGGTCGAGGCGTCTCTACGAATGAATCTGCGGCGTGGGTGGGTACAGCGAAGGCAAGAGCAACACCGGCGCGAAGAGGGCGACGAGAAAGTACGGGAGCGCGCGAAGCGCGACTCGCGGCGTCAACGCTCGACGCCAATCTCTTCGAAGATGAAACGTCTCGTCCGGCTCGGTGAAATCGACGCCGTTCGCGCACCCGATGACACCGCTCGCGCACACGGCGTCGGTGAGCGCGCGCGCGTCGAGCGATGGCGCGCGAACGACGGCGTCGCGCACGAGCTCGGAGCGCTTCATCAACCGCCGACACGCGCGCGCGAGCGCGGGGTCGACTCGTCCTCGTGGACCCGAGGGTGGAATCGATTCGTCATCTACGTAATACGCGTCACCGAGCCATGTGTATCTCCTGTCTGCTTTCTGTGCGCGCTCCGGCGCGCACGCGCGCTCGATAGAACGCGTAGCCGCCGCGTCGATTTCCTGCTCGAAGACGCCGTCAGTCTCGTCGCACGCGTCGTCGCCGTTCGCGCGCCGAGCGTCGCCGCGAGAGTCCGGAGGCGCGCAGACGAACCTTGAAATCCACGTCAACGTCCCCGTCGCGCGCGCGCGCGATGTCGTCGAGCGTCGCGCGCGGGGCGTGTCGCAAGAAGATGCTCACGTCTCGCAAGATGAGCGCGCACGCGGTGCACGAGAGCGTCGAGGACGCCTCGTCGCGCGCGGGGACGATCTCGAAAGGTGCAGAGAGTTGCACGAGGATCGCCGCGAGGCACGCGAGCCACGCGAGGGCGAGACAGCGCGACATGGCGCGCGGGGACGCGAGGCGCGGTGTGCCGACGAAACGGACGGGACGTCCCTCCACCTATCGTTCTTACATCCATCGCGGCGGAACACTAGAAAACTATTGTGCGTATGCTACATTGTCACGCCGGATACGTCGGGACGCCGAGCGCTCGACACACCTTTGCCGGCGCGTTGACGAAATTTCTGCCTTGCGTCGCTCCGAGCACGATGGTGTACACCATGTGTAAAATCAACGTGTAACTGAACGAGTTGATGAGAATGAAAATCATCGCCGTCGCCCACACCCACTCCATGCTCGGCGCAAACGTCGCGCCGATGTTGGCGGCGAACTGGTCGAGGAGGGCGTACATTTGCGTCACGAGTAACTTCATGACGTTTTCTCGATAGAGCAACGACGACATCGAGAGCGACGCCAAGATCCCGAACGTCCTCGTGCACGCGCTCGCGGGCACCGTCACCCACCATCCCAACCCCGACGACCACAGCGAGCTCAACACGTACGCCAACACGCCGTGCAAAAAGAAATAATTGAGCGCGCGCAGCGGTCCGCTAATCAACAACAGCAACAGCGTCGCCACAACCAGCGTTCGCATCGCCGCCGCCCGTCCCAATCTCGCGCGCGCGATCACCACCGGCAACGGAAACAACGCTCCAAAGTACGCGTCGAACCGAAACAACGACGACAGATGAAACGCCAGACCCGTCGTCGCCGCGAGCATGGCCGACTCCACCAACGCGCGCGGCGGCAGTCCCGTCCTCCGCGTCGTCCCTCCGTCGTTCTCCTCCCCCTTCGCCCCCCCCTCGCGCGTCGCCGACGTCCGACACCCCTCACGCGCTCTCACCGTCGTCTTCACCGCGTCCTCGCGCGCGCGCGCGCCACCGTTCGCGACCCATCGCGCGCGCGCGGGCCATCGTCTTCCCACCCTCGCGCGCGACGCCGACGCCGACGCCCGCGCCGACGCCGACGCGCGCGTCGACGCCGACGAGAACGCGGAGAATCCCCGCACCGACGAGACCGACGTCGCCCCCGCGCGCGTCATCCCCCGTCGTCGTCTGACGCGGTCGACGAATTCGAGACCGAGCGGTCGCGTCACACCCGGACCATTGGACGCGCGCGCCCGGCGCGAGACGTCTCGCGCGACGCCGGCGCGACGACCGCCTCTTCGCGACGCGCGATCGATAGACACAGATGAGGTGCGCGCGAGGCGACGGTGGAAAACGTGAACGATCGCGTGGTGGAGGATGACGCGCGTCGCGTCGGTGGACGGCGCGTGAGGCGCGCGAGAGGGATCGCGCGTCGGATGGGTGAAGCCCTAATCGCATCGCGCGCGCGACGAGGGTTCGCGCGCGAGGAATGGCGCGCTCGAGGGTGTGGTCGATGCGCGTGTAGAAGTGGATGATTCTGTGTGTGTGTGTGTGTGTGTGTTCGCGCGACTGACCTCGACTCGGTCCTCGGTGACGCCCTCGTGCGCGCGCAGCAAGCTCAACACCGATACCCTCAAGGAGGGCGTGGCCTTTTGCTTGGCTAAGTCCAAGGAGAAGCCGCGCAAGTTTGTCGAGACCATTGAACTTCAAATCGGTTTGAAGAACTATGATCCACAAAAGGATAAGCGTTTCAACGGTACCGTCAAGTTGCCGTCGATTCCGCGCCCGAAGCTCAAGATGTGCATCCTCGGCGACGCCAAGCACTGCGAAGAGGCGGCGGGTAACGGCATCGACTCCATGGACGTCGAAGCCTTGAAGAAGCTCAACAAGAACAAGAAGCTCATCAAGAAGCTCGCGAAGAAGTACCAACACTTCCTCGCGTCCGAGTCCGTCATTAAGCAAATTCCGCGTCTCTTGGGCCCGGGTTTGAACAAGGCCGGTAAGTTTCCGACGCTCGCCACCCACAACGAGCCGCTCGAGAACAAGATTAACGACGTCAAGTCTCAAGTCAAGTTCCAGCTTAAGAAGGTTCTTTGCATGGCTGTCGCCGTCGGACACGTTGAAATGTCCGAAAAGGAGTTGTTCGTCAACATCCAAACGGCCGTCAACTTCTTGGTGTCCTTGTTGAAGAAGAACTGGCAAAACGTCAAGTCTTTGTACATCAAGACCACCATGGGTCCGCCGTACCGCCTCTTCTAGGTGGCGCGCGACCGCTCGATAAAGCATACCTCTGAAACCTTTAACGGTTTCGGCTACACCAAGTCACCGCAGCCGCAACTATAGCCCCACTGGGACCATGCTCAGTGAAACGGCGCAGCTACGGGAGTCGTTGGTAGCTGCTTCACCGCAGCGACGCTTGCTTTGTCTGTTTCAATCAAACTTCGACCGGCGAGTCACGCGCTCGCCGGTCGTCGTATCGACGCGAAGAGACTACAAAATTATACTAAAAACTAGTTTGTCATGACAATTGTCGTACACTCTAACGAAGAAGAAACACTCCTTAAAAGCCCGGAATGCCCAACTCGCTCGCCACGCCAGCCTTGATGGCGACGGCAACGACGACGAGCACGCCGCTGTTCCACAGCGAGTGAATGAGCATGGGCGTCAGTAAATTGCGCGTGCGCGCGTACGAAAATCCTAAAACCAACCCTAAAACCACCAATTCCACGAAATCTCTCGGCGCCAAGTGCGCGAGCGCGAACAAGACGCTGCTAAAGAGCACCGCGCCGGGCGTTGGCAACCACTTGGTGAGCGACGCGAGGAGAAAGCCTCGAAAGACGACCTCCTCGAGCAGCGGCGCGAGCACGCTCGTCACCGCCAACACCGCGACAAAGGTACCGGACTCATCGGATTGAATCAAAGGCATCACTCCGTCGATCGTCCCCACCTCCGACGCCTTATCCACCGTCTGCGCGCCGCTCTCCAACGCGTCGACGACGAGACCCGTCGCCGCCAACGCGAAAAACGTCGCCCCGTACCCAAGCAACCCGTACTTTGCCCACCCGCGCTCGCGCTCGAACGGTTCGCTGAAATCAATCTTGAACCAATCCTTCTCCTCGTCTCGCACGACGTCCATGTGTCTCGACACGAGCGCGTACACCAATCCCAGACTCGTCGCCGTCTCCGCCAGTTGCACCGCCAAGAGATACTCGGCTTGCTCGCCCGTCGTCATCTTCGCCGGATCGATCCCAGCCTTCGCCATGGCGAGCGGGAACACGACGGCCGCGACGCCGACGAAGGAGACGCACCACCCGAACAACCCCAACGCCACCGTCTCGCCCCCCCACGGCACGTCCCAGCGCTCGCGATAGTCGTCGAGAAGCGCCGGCGCCTCGGCGCGCGCGCTCGACGGGGACACCCTCGCGCGCGCGCGAACCGCGTCGATGGACGCGCGCGACGGCGCGCGATCGACGACGGAGAGTGATTCCTCATCCTTCGTCTCGACGCCGTCGTCACCGTTCCCGCGCTCGGCGCGACATCGCGTCGAACGTCGACTTCGCGCACGAATCGATGGATTCGCGCCGGCGACGTCATCCCTCGCGAGACGCGGTCTCGGTCGCGGTCGCGTCGCGCGCGCGCGCACAGACGTCACCGACCATCGTCCCATCCCGGTCATCACCCGCGTCGACGTCGTCGTCGTCGTCGCGGACACCACCATCGCGTCCCACTGACGCCTCGTCCGCATCGGCATCGTCATCGCGCCTCACATCGCGTCCGTCATGCGCGCCCGCGCTCCCCCCACCTCCCTCCGCGCCCGCCCGACGTTTCCGAGCACGTCTTCGCGCGCGCGTCCTCGCCGTCTCTTCGCCGTCGACGCCGCCGTGAACCCGTACGAGACGACGCAACTCGTCTCCGTCGCCGGCTCGGTGTTCGCGCTCGGACTCACCGCCCTCGTCCTCGGCGCGAGCGGCGACCCATCGCCGTGCGCGGCGTGCGCGTCCACGGGAGGGGAACCGTGCGCGTTTTGTTCCGGCACCGGTCGTCGAGAGAGCGCCGCGAGAGCGACGAGAGCCGAGCGCGACGTCGACGCCGCGCTCGGGCTCGCGCCGCGCGACCCGCGCGCGTGCGTCGCGTGTAAAGGGTCGGGATTGATCGCGTGTCGCGCGTGTCGAGGGACGGGGTACGTCAAGTAGGAGATGGACGAGTGAACGATCGACCGACGCGATCGGGCGAGACGAGAGACGATGGATTCGTGAATGGAGGAGGTCGCCGCGCGTCGCGTGTACAATGCAACGCAACATTCATCATCAATCAGAATCGTCGTCATTCGTCCTCGCGTCGAGCGTCATGCGTTGGGTCAAGTCGAGGGGGACGCACGGTGACCTCCCCCCGTCCCCGAGGTTCGGACACACGTCCACCACCGTCGCGCACGGTCGTTTCGTCGTCGTGTTCGGTGGTTTGTCCCGCGCGAGTTCGAGCGCGGCTCGAGGCGCGCTCGACGACGTCGTCGTCCTCGACGTCGCGCGCGACGCGTGGTTTCGTCCACAAATCACCGGTTCGCGTCCTCCCGGACGCGCGTTTCACGGCGCGTGCGTCAGAGGTCGCGGCGAGAGGGAGGTGTTGGTGACGTGCGGGCGGGACGGGCGCGCGCAATTCGGCGACGCGTGGACGCTGGACGTCGAGACGTGGACCTGGCGCGAATCCACAGCGACGACGACGCCGAGAGATTTCGCGTGCGTCGTGTCCACCGGCGCAGGCGCGATCATGTTCGGTGGGTTCGATGGGAAGGGATGGCTCGGGACGGTGGAGCGGTTGGAGACGACGGGCGGGACGGGCGAGGCGTGGACGCGCGCGGAGGTGGAACCGGCGAAAGTGGAGACGCTCGAGGCGGTGACGTCGGTGGGGAGCGCGAGGGGTGAACCCGAGGGAAGGAGTGGGGCGGCGATGGTGGCGTTCGGACCGAACGTGTTGTTGTTCGGAGGACAAGGGGAGAACGGCGCGGCGTTTAGCGACGCGTGGTGTCTGAAACGCGAACGCGACGGGTGGCGGTGGGTGAAACTCGCGCTTCGTGGACACGCGCCGAGCGCGAGGGCGGGACACGCGATGTCGGTGATCGCGGTGGAGACGCCGGGAGGGTACGCGCCGAACGTCGTCGTCGCGGGGGGGGTCGGCGACGACGGGTGGTTGGTGAAGGAGCGCGTCTACTTCGACGACGCGCACGTGTTGGATTCCGATAACGCCCGGTGGAGGCGATTAGCGTTCGGGGACGAGGGAGGGATGGGACCGAGCGCGCGCGCGTATCACACGCTCACGCGGGTGAGCGAGAGTAAGTGTCTGTGTTTCGGAGGATTTAACGGCGTCGACGCGTGCAACGACGCGTGGTGGTTGGTGTTAGACGACGTGGAATACGCCGACATCTCGCTCGAGGCTCGCGCGGCGCCTCGTCGGCTCATCGACGCACTGCGCGATCGACTCCCATCGACGCGTTCTGTCGACGTGTTCGAGGGCAACGACGTCGCGTTTCGCGACCACGTCTCTGCGTGCGACGTCGAAGACGTGCGCGTCGGCGACGTCCCGAAACTCATGCGCGAGTACGCCCTCGCCACGAGTGCGTTAGGATTACCCGGACAGAGACGCGAAAACGACGATCAGGGTCGATTCCGTCATCGAGATCCGACGAGCATGACCCTCAGAGACGTCGGCGACGCGTTGACTGAGTTACAAGGCGCGTTCGTCGCCGACGCGTGTCGATGAACGAACCGACGAGGCGGAGATACGAAAAGCCACACATCATCGCGCCCTCGCCCGACTCGACGCGCATGCGCGCCGCGGTGGAGCGAGAGAACGATGACGCGTTCGACGTCGCGTGGTCGCGCGCGCGTCACGGTCGATCCGTTTCCGAAGCGTCCGAGGGCGACGGGAGAAGAGGAACCGCCGCGAGACGCGCGTCCACGCTCTTGACCGTGAATTCAGACGACGACGACGAGGGAGGCGAGAGGAAGAGGTACTGCTGTTGGAAAACGTCCCGATTATTCCCTCCGAAGGATGTGTTTCTCGAACAACACTGTCGCGCGGATTTACTCTCCGTGTGCGATTCCGAGACGCGCGGCGGCAATTTACGCGTCGAGGTCATGTTCAATCTTGAGTGCGGGTCGTGTCCCGTGGAGGCGGCGCGCGCGATGCTGCGCGAGGCTGGAAGACGTGGGAGCGTGTCGGCGGACGTCGAGGCGCAGGACGGGGTGTTGAGACGTTTGGCGTGGGCCGTCGACGAGGAGGACGACGTCGAGCGACGGCCGTTTCACGAGGCGTTTTATACGACCAGAGCCATCGTTGTTCCGTGCGAGTTGCCATCGTTTCATCGTCGAGTGGTTCTGTTGGCGCGCGCGCCGATGGCGTCGTCGCTGGACGCGTCCGCCGATTCATCGGAGTTTGACGCGGGAGGCTCGCGTCGATTCGTCGCCATCGTGTTGGGCGACGCAAACGAAGAAGAACCGATGAAGAATGTTTTTTCGACATCGCACACGATCGCCACGCTCTTTAGCGACGACGACTTTGTGTGGAGCGCGCTCGGCTGTGAAGACGACGCCGAGTTTCGACGCCAGGTTCGCGACTACGTGACGAGGCGCATGCAAGCGAAGCCGGCGTTTGAGGACGATTTCTCGCGATTGAGGACGACGTTTCGGCTCTCAAAACCTATGGCGGGAATCGTCGCGGACGCGAAGAGGAAACTCCCGTTTTGGGTGACCGACTGGACCGATGCGTTTCGGGATAAACACGCGTGCGTCAGAGCTTTGTCGACGTGCGTGTGGATCGCAACGACCACGCTTGTTCCGGCGATAAGCATCGGTTTGTCCATGCAATCGGACTCCTCGCGAAGAATGACGTACATCGACTTTTTGCTCTCAGAGGCGTTCACGAACCTCGCTTGGTCGATCATCGGTGGGCAATCGCTTTTGATTTTGCGCGTGACGGGCCCGACGAAAACGTATTTGAACATCGTGCGTTACTGGGCCGACGCGCTCCAAGTCGATTTCGTCGCATATTACTCACTGACCGGCATCTTCGCCGGCGTGTTCGTCGCCGTCTTCGCGTGCGTCAACGGTGCAGAGCTCGTTCTCGCCGTCAATCGGTTCACGTCGGAGACGTTTGCGCTCATCATATCGGTGACGTTCATCTACTCGGGTTTCAACGCGATGTCCGTGATGCGACGTCGAATCGACGACGAGGCAGAATTCGCCGTGTACTTTGTGTGTCACTTGGCCACCATCATCCTTGCGTCGCGACTTCGCGACATTCGACGAAGCGTGTTCGTGCGAAAAGGCGTTCGACAGGTGATTCTCGATTTGTCCCCTCTCATGGCGGTACTCTCGATCACGGGTCTCAGCTACGGCTTTCGAACGCGCGTCAAACGCGTGCGTCTGGCGACGGAGGGGCTATCGGTGTGGCCGACGACGGTCGACATGTCGACCTTGGACGTAAACACGATCGCGTTGGCTCTCGTCGCGGCGCTGTTTTTCGCTACGCAGATCGTTTTGGAGAGCACCATTTGCGCCATGCTCACGTCCAGACGCGAGAATAAACTCTTGAAAGGGTCGTCGTACAATTACGATTTGATGCTCGTGGGCGTGTTTACCACCATCACGGCGATTTTCGGACTTCCGCCGAGCGTCCCAGGTTTACCGCACTCCGTTTTGCACGCGCAGCTGTTGGCGAAATCGATCGAGTCGAAGAAACACGGGCTCGTGCGAACGCGCGTTGTGGAATCGACGGAGACGCGCTTCACGAATTTTGTCGCGCATCTCGTCACGCTCGCGTTCGTCGTGTTCGGGCGAGATGCCATCGGAACGGTTCCCATCGCGACGCTATCCGGATTTCTGGCGTACATGGGGTTGTCGTCGCTGGGAACAAACTCCATCTTAGCGCGCGTCGGGTTCGGCGCCATCGTCCAGTCCAAACTCTTGCGGCGAGTCCCGCGCTCAATCGTCCGCACTTACACGGTTCTTCAACTCTCGTTCTTCGGCGCCATCTTCGGATGCCAGATGACCGCATCCGTCGTGCCCGCGTTCGCCGCCGCCTATCCACTGCTCATCGCGGCGTCGATTCCGTTCTCCATCTGCGTCATTCCGCGACTCGTCGGCGATTTCTACGCGCACGCGCTCACTACTTCGACAGAGCGAGAAAATTTGGTTGGTTTGTTTTATTAAAATCAACTGCGAGTGGGAGGTGGCGTCAGTGAACGAACGTCAAACATAAACGAAGAACGCGTGATAATCATTGAAAACAAAGAAGAAATTGTTTGCTGCAGACAAATGCCTCATGTGTCGATCACGTGCTGTCGAAACAGCGCTTGCATTCGCGAAGACCGCGAGAGCGCAAGCTGTCAGATTCGTCATCTAATATTTTTCGTCATCATCGCAAACGTACGCGCAAAAAAAAAGGAAAAGAGAGAAACCGTCGATCACGCGTCATCGGAATGTCTCTCGATCGCCGCGAATCGACCATCGTGACGACGCGTCGACCCGCGCGACGAATCGAGCGTCTCTATTTCCCTACTCACCCAAGGTGCGCAATCAGGTGAAGAATCTTGACACTCTGACACTGTGAGAGGTTGACGAACGAGAAAAAACGATCGAACCGCGCGCCGCGCTCTTCGCGCGCCGTCGCGCGCCTTTGCGTTCAGAATCAATACCATTCTTCAACGACGCGCTCAGAAGCAGAACTGGCGTGTTTGCGAGGTATGTTTCATCGCGACGCACGTGACGCGCGCCGACGCGCGAGCGAACGCACCGCGCGACGAAAAGACGCGTCCGAGAGTCATATCGCACCCGCGTCCGGCGCGTTCATCGCGCGTCGCGCCCATCGCGCCCATCGCGCGCCGCCTCTCGACTCGGCGGCGCGTCCCTTCCCTCCTCTCGCGCGCGCTCTCGCGACGCGCGACGACGAGCGAGACGACGCGACGCGACGCGACGCGACGCGAATCGATTCGATTCGAACGGCGCTCGAGCGCCGATCGTCGCGAGAGCGAGAGAGAGAGGAAGGAAGAGACGCGCGCGCGCGTGTGGCGACGACGTCGACCGGCCCTCGAGAACCTCGAGCGTCTCGAGAGGGGGGTACACGACGAGTCACGACCCTCGGATGTGATCCAACGCCCCGCAGTCATCGACGCGCGTCATGACGCCGACGATGACGCCGACGACGGCGCGCGCGGCGACGCGCGCGCGGCGCGCCGGATCGCGCTCGTTCTCGTCCTCGCCCTCGTCGCGGTTCGCGCGTCGAGGCGTCTCCGTGCGCCGCGCGGCGTCGACGGAGGAATCGGACGCGGACGCGCGCGAGCGCGCGAGGCTCGAGTCCGCCGACGCGTTCGGGGAGCTCGTCGCCATGGCGGCGAAGAACGGGGTGGTGGTGGAGGAACCGAAGAAGAGAGATCCGAACGCGGTTCGAGCGGCGGCGGCGATGTGCGGACCGACGAGCGTCGGGTTGGAGACGGTCGGGGACGCGACGACGGAGGAGAGCGGCGGGATAAAGGGACTGCCGCCGGGACTGAAGAAACCGCCGTGGTTGCGGCAGCGCGCGCCGAGTGGGGAGCGGTTTGAGTACCTGAACGATTCTTTGGGTGGGTTGAAGCTGAACACGGTGTGCGAGGAGGCGATGTGCCCGAACGTGGGGGAGTGCTGGAACGGGGACACGGGGACGGCGACGGTGATGTTGCTGGGCGATACGTGCACGAGAGGGTGTCGATTTTGTGCGGTGAACACGTCGCAGACGCCGCCGCCGCCGGATGAAGACGAACCCGAAAACACGGCGCACGCCATCGCGGAGTGGGGCGTGGGATACATCGTGCTCACGAGCGTCGATCGGGACGATATTCCGGACGGCGGGAGCGAACACTTTGCGCGCACGGTTCGAACGCTGAAAAAGCTCAAGAGCTCCGTTCTCGTCGAGGCGTTGACGCCAGATTTCAGAGGCGACATGGACGCGGTCGCGCACTTAGCTCGTTCGGGATTGGACGTGTTCGCGCACAACGTCGAGACGGTGGAACGATTACAAAAGCGAGTGAGAGATCCGCGCGCGGGGTACGAGCAATCGCTCTCCGTCTTGCGTCACGCCAAGGAGTCCAAGGAGGGACTCGTCACGAAGACCTCCATCATGCTCGGTCTCGGCGAAGAGGACGATGAGATCGCCGAGTGCATGCGCGCGTGTAAGGAGGCCGGTGTTGACATCTTCACCCTCGGCCAATACTTGCAACCGACGCCGCAGCATCTCCCCGTGAAGGAGTTCGTGACGCCGGAAAAGTTTGATTACTGGAAAAAGTTTGGCGAGGAAGAGATTGGGTTCCGATACGTCGCGTCCGGACCGTTGGTAAGAAGTTCGTACAAGGCGGGCGAGTTTTTCATCGAGAGCATGCTTCGAAAAGACGCGCTCGAACGCGAGACGTAGCGAGACGCGCGCACGTGTAATAGTAATTTGCGACTTTATTCTTTCAATCAATCGGAATCGTTCTCGGAGTCGTCGTCAGAATCGTCGTCGGAATCATCGGCATCTTTCTTCGCACCGCCGCCCGCGCCGACGGCGTATCGATCGACGCCTCCGTCCGCCTCGATTCTCGCCTTGGCTTGCGCCGCGCGTCGCTCTCGCACCAATCGAAGCTTTTCCATTTCCGCCGCGAGTTGTTTCTTACTCTTCTGCGCCAACACCTCGTCCGCCGACGGTTCCGTCGGCTTCTTCTCTCGCGGCGCCATCATGGCTAATAAATCAGAATCATCGTCTTCGCTCTCGCTGTCCTCGTCCGAGCTATTCGGCGGCAACGAGCCCGGCGCGGGCCGACGCGGCGCCTCCTCCTCCTCGCTCTCCTCGTCGCCGTCCTCTTCGTCCGAGTCCTCGTCCGAGTCCTCGTCCGAGCTCACCTCACCCCGTTTCATGCGTCGCCACTGCGCGTCGCGTCGCGTCGTCGCCATCGTCGTCGTCGTCGCCGTCGTCAGTCGTCGTTTTCACCGTCGGGCTCGATGTCGACCCGAGCTCTCATCGTCACCGTCACCGCCGCCTCTCTCGCGCGCGCTCGATCGCGACGCACCTCGCGCTCCTTCTCGAGACGTTCCTCCTCCGTGAGTCCACCCTTGCCGCGACCGCGACCGCGACCGCCGCGACCGCCCTTTGGTTTCCCGCCGCGTCCCATGAAGGATGGTCGCGCGCGTCCGTGAATGACGCCACATCGCGTCGCGTCGTCGACGTCGTCGTCGTGCGCCATGCGCGCGCGACGGGAGGCGTCGTCGTCGACGCGCGCGACGTCGCGCGAGGGGTCGACGCGCGCGCGCGGGACGTCGTGGGCGAGACGCGCGCGCACGGCGATGTGGATCCTTTGGGGCGCGGTGTGGGTGTTCGGGACGCCGAGCGATGCGTCGGCGATCGAGACGTGGACGTACCCGAGAGCGCTCGTCGGTTCGTTCAAAGGGAATTGGTGGCTGGACGCGTCGACGTCGTCGTCGGGCGGCGCGGAGGCGTTCACGAGAGACGGTTGGCGACGCGGGACGTGCTCGGCGACGCTTCGGTCGTCGTTCGACGCGAGCGCGAGCGTGCAGAGCGTGATAGGGGAGATTGTGTTTCGAGAGGGAGAGTATATCGGTCGCGGGGACGTCGGTGTGCCGTTAGAGGGGGTGTACGCGTCGACGACGGGGGCGGCGTACGCGCACGGGGCGACGCGCACGACGAAGGAGGTGCTGAGCGCGACGAACGAGAGCGAGTGGATGTGGACGACGTGGCAGGGTGCGAGCGCGTACAGAGAGAGTCTGCGTGCGGTGGCGTCGGATGTGTTGGGGGAAGGGGCGGTGCGCGCGTCGACGACGATGTATCGGGCGAGGGATTCGTTTTCGCGAACGGCGGCGGTGAACCGCGCGGGAACGACGGTGCGATCGAAATTCACCGCGACGCACGACCCGGGGGAGTATCCGGCTATGTGTCAGTTTAAGTTGCACGCGTACGTCACTCCGGGGGCGTACGGGAACGCGACGACGATCGCGCCCACGGTTCGAGGAGGCGACGGCTTGGACAACGTCGACGAAATCGACGGAGACATTTTAGATAGACAAGTGGAGGACATGCGCCCGATGGTGTTCGTAGACATGGCCGAACCGGCGTCGTTGGTTGGAAAGTTGGTGAGTGATAATTGTGGACTCACCGTGCACGTGACGCTGGAGAGTCAAAGATTGGAGACGTGGTACAAGAAGGCTCGATCGTACTCGTACATGATGATGGCGGCGGCCGTCGCGCAAGGGTACGTCCTGCTCAAGCAACTCGACGCGAGCACCACGCAGGCATCGTTGGTTCGGTTGTCGCTGGCATCCATAGGCATGCGTTCGGTGGTAGATTCATACTTTTGCCTCGCCCATCTCACGGGGGGCATTCTCGTGGATGATTTATTCATGCCGCTCGCGCTCGTATCCATGTGTTACTTTGTCCTCTTCAGCGTGTTGGAGATGCGATTGCTCATCGCAGCCTGGCGAGCGAGAAGTCCGGAACTTCAAAACTGGCTCGAGCTTCGAATTAATCTCGGGGCGATATATTCTAGATTCTACGCCGCGTTCATCGGTGGCTTGTTCTTGATGTATTGGCTCTCGGACAAGTTTTTCGTCTTCATCTTGCTCACCAACTCGTACTGGCTTCCACAAATCGCGCACAACGCGTATCACAACCACAGACAGGCGCTCAAACCGTCGTACTTGGTGGTGACATCCTTCACGCGATTGATCGGTCCGCTGTACGTGCTCGGATGTCCGTCCAACTTTCTCAAAATCAAGCCAAATTATTTCCAGTGCACGATTTTAATTGCGTGGACGGCGGCGCAGACGGCCACGCTGCTCGCGCAGCACTTCATCAATCCTCGGTACGGATTCCCCGATGGACTCTTCCCGGAGGTGTACGATTATCACAGAAAAGTCCCCGAAGAAATCCTCGCGCAGTGCGGCGTTCCCGACGAAGAAACGGAACGCGCGGCGGCGCGATTCGACGCCGCCGACGTGGAGATGGGCGACGTCGCCGCGGGTCCCGATTGCGTCATCTGCATGAATCCCGTCGCGTGCAGAGACGTCAACGAGCGCATGGTGACCCCGTGCAATCATTTCTTTCACACTAAGTGTCTCGTGCGATGGATGGACATCAAACAGGAGTGTCCGACGTGTCGCCGACACTTGCCGCCGATGTAGCCTCGCGCCGAGACGAGCCGAGACGAGTTGTAACAACAGACCTCACACTTTACCCGCACCGCCGGTCGCCGTCACGCTCGGAAACAAGCATGCACGTCCTCGCCGCCATCGGATGCTTCGCGGTCGGGTGTCTCATCGGGGCGGTTTTGCCTCGACCTCTCGAACAAGACAAACGCGCGTGGAGAAGGGTAAAACGCGGCGACGAGCTCAACCGAGACCAACCTCCAAAATTCACTCGAACCCCCCCCGGACGCGTCGGACGTCGACGCTGATCGAAAAATAATACACACAGATACGTTACACGCGCGACTACCACCTCGAACGACACCCCAGTTCCCGCGCTCGCTCACGTCGCGTTTCCCTCCTCGCCCGCGCACTCGTACGGGCACCCCTCGCGTCCGCGCGCGGTGGACACGACGTCCACCCCGCGTTCATCCACCGCGGGAATCCACCGGTAAAACGTCGTCTCATTCTTCTCGCGCCCCTCGCGCGTCTCTCCCTCGACCCATCTGCGACGAAAAATCAATCAAACGATGAATCATTCA
>CEUV01084060.1_pt1 | contig 14542 bp, 13 predicted proteins | sample 356401 | NCBI WGS metagenome assembly CEUV01 (sample SAMEA2622710, study PRJEB7988) | marine metagenome | isolation source: saline water (ENVO:00002010), including
ATTCATTCATTCATTCATTCATTCATTCATTCGCGCGGTGATTCGTCGACGACGGTGGATTGTATTGGATTGGATTGGATTGGATGACGCCGGACGATGGGTTGACGATGTTTTGGTGGACGTTCGCGTGCGCGTGCGCGATGGCGAGCGATGGGACGGTGGCGGGACGCGCGACGCCGAGACGCGCGCGGCGCGCGTTTCGCGCGCTCCTCGCGCGAGGGAAGATCGAAGACGGCGGCGGCGGTGAACGTGGTGACGGTGATGACGAGGATGGACCGTGCATGCGCGCGTTTTCTCGCGCGCGCGTGCCGCACAGATGGTTTCAACACTTTTACGTCGTCGGGTGCGCGGCGAACGCCGCGACGCTGGCGCGCCGGGCGGCGCCGGGCGGCGCCGCGGCGTCGGCGTCGGCGTCGACGGTGGTGGTGTTGGTATTGTTTCAGGCGCACCTGTGTCGACGATTATACGAGAGCGTGTGGGTGTCGAGTTATCGGCGCGGGGCGACGATGCACGCGGGGGCGTACGCGCTTGGGTTGGTGTATTATCTGTGCGCGTCTCGCACGTGGGCGGGCGACGCTTCGCCGGCGGAGGCGGAGGCGTCCCTCTCGGTGGACGCGGCGCGCGATTTGACATCGGCGCGCGCGATGGCGCGCGTCGCGTGCGTCGTTGTCGGTGCGCTCGCGTTCGCCGTGGGTAATTACCGTCAGCACGAGTGTCACGCCATTCTCGCCGCCGCGCGGCGCGCCAAATCGTCGCGCGCCGCGCCCTCCAAAAAATCATACGTCATCCCTCGCGGTGGATGGTTTGAACGATTCTCGTGCGCGCACTACACCGCAGAGATCGTCATCTATCTCGGTTTACTCCTCATTCGCGTCTCCGACGACGTCTTCACCGCAAAATGGCGTCTCGATGCCCTCTTTTCCCCCTCTTCGGCGTCCCGCCGACGCGCCCCCGTCGCCCTCGTCGTCGCCGTCGTCTCCAATCTCGCCCTCGCCGCGCGCGAACACCACGCGTGGTACGTCCTCAATTTCAAGGACGAGTACCCTCGTCATCGAACCCCCCTCTTCCCTCGCGTCTTCTCTCTCTCTCGCGCCTGAAATACGACATCTCTTCTCTCGAAAAACAAAAACCTCAAATGTGGCAGCCAGCGTCAGCCGCCGGCTGGGATGAATGATGAATTCCCGTCGTCACTCGTCCGCGTCCGTCACGTCACGCGCGCGACGACCGAAGGACCGTTCGTAGAGCACACCGCGCGACACCTCCTCACGTCCACGCATGTCCGCGTCGACGCGCGCCGCGGCGACGGCGACGACGCGCAAGACGCGCGCGAGCGGCACCGTCGGTGGTGGGACGACGACGTCGACGACGAGAACGTCGAGACCGCGATGCGGGGTCGTGCGATGGGCGAATGATCGCGTCGCGAGGTTTGACGCGCTCGGACGCGAGCGAACGTCTCGCGCGAGCGTCGTGACGCGCGTGGCGACGCCCACGGGGAAAGGGCCCGATCGACCCGTCAAGCGAAGCAAGGTGGAGATCATCAAAGAAAACTCTGATTTTCTTCGACATCCGTTGATTGAGGAATTGGCGACGGAGGCGTCGAATATTTCTGAAGATGCGGCACAGTTGTACAAGTTTCACGGGGGGTATCAACAGGATGATCGAGAGAAGCGCGCGTTTGGCGAGGGTAAATTTTATCAGTTTATGATGCGCACCAAGCAGCCGGCGGGGAAAGTGCCGAATAAGCTGTATCTCACCATGGATGATTTGGCCAACACGCACGGCAATGGGACGTTGCGATTGACGACGAGACAGACGTATCAGTTGCACGGCATCTTGAAGAGTGATCTGAAGGCGACGTTCGCGACGGTGATTCGCAACATGGGTTCGACGCTCGGCGCGTGCGGAGACATTAACCGTAATGTAACCGCGTCTCCGGCGCCGTACGCCAACAGACCAGAATACGATATCGCGCAAGAGTTGGCCAAGGACATCGCTGATCTGTTGGCGCCGCAGAGCGGGGCGTATTACGACGTGTGGCTCGACGGGGAACAAATCATGACGGCGGAAAAGCCCGAAGTCGCCGCGGTGCGCATGGAGAACCGCAACGGCACCAACTTTGAGGGATCTCCCGAACCCATCTACGGTAGTCTGTTCTTGCCGCGCAAGTTTAAGATTGGCGTCACCGTGGAGGGCGACAACCACATCGACGTGTTGACCAACGACATCGGCATAGTCGTCATCATGCGCGACGGCGTGCACGTCGGCTACAACGTCTATGTTGGTGGTGGCATGGGTCGTTCGCACCGCAACGACGCCACGTTCCCGCGCGCGGCGACTCTCTTGGGTTTCTGCGGTCCGCGCGACATCTTGTACGCGGTCAAGGCGGTCGTATGCACGCAACGCGACTATGGTCGTCGCGACGACCGCAAGCAGAGCCGTCTCAAGTACTTGGTCGAGAGCTGGGGCATGGAGCGCTTCAGAACGGTCACCGAGGGCTACTACGGCAAAAAGTTTGAAGAAGGTCTCGAGATCGCCCCGTTCGAGTTCCCCACCTACTTGGGCTGGAACGAACAGGGTGACGGTAAGCTCTGGTACGGCGTGCATGTGCAAAACGGTCGCCTTCGCGGCGAGATGAAGAAGGCTTTGCGCGCCGTCATCGAGCGTTACGAGCTTCCCGTTCGTCTCACCGCGCAACAAGACATGCTTCTCACCGACGTCGACCCGGCGTGGAAGGCGGACATCATGGCCACCCTCCGGGCTGCGGGCGTCAAGGACGCCTCCGAGGTGGATTCGCTCGAGCGTCTCTCTATGGCGTGCCCGGCGTTGCCGCTGTGCGGCCTCGCCATCACCGAGGCCGAGCGCGGTTTGCCCGAGATCAACGCGCGATTACGCAAGGTGATGACCAAGGTTGGCTTGGCGCCCTCCGACGATCTCGTCATTCGCATGACTGGCTGCCCCAACGGGTGCGCGCGTCCGTACATGGCGGAGCTCGGTTTCGTCGGCGACGGTCCGGCGAGCTACCAAATTTGGCTCGGTGGCACGCGCGCGATGACAGGCGTCTCCAACGCGTACGCCGATCGCGTCAAGGTCGATGACATCGAAACTTTCTTCGAACCAATCTTCGCCATGTGGGCGCAACAGCGTCAATCTGGTGAATTCTTTGGCAACTTCATCAACCGCGTCGGCTTTGACGCGCTTCGCGCGTACGCCGAATCCTACACGCCGTTGCCCGACGCTCCGGCCTTCGGCGCCGTGGAAGCCGGCGGTAGGTTACCCCGCGTCATGATCGACCGCGACGTCTTTGAACAGCTCCAAGCGTACGCCGAAAAGAAGAACACGACCCTGACGCGCGCGACGACGGACGCCATCAAAAAGATGATCGCCGAAGACAAGTGAGTCGTCGTCGTCGACGCCGACCTCGACGCTGACTACCGGCGTCTTTTACCTACCTCTGTACCAAACAACCGACAATACGATTTATTCGAGACGCGTGTAACGCAGACACTCTGTTATCTGTTACTCTCTTCACTTCGCGCCTCGTCGCCGCGAAATAAGATGATGATGATGATGACGTCGACCGCTCTCCCCGCGCGCGCGTCGCCGCGTCCCGCGCGCGTTCGACGACCGACGACGACGACGACGACGACGCCGACGCGCGTCGTCTCGCGCGGCGCGTCCGCGGACGCCGACGTGTCCCCCGCGTCGCTCGCGGGTGACGCCGCCGAGGCGTGGTCGCGCGCCCGAACGATCGTTCTCGCGCTCGGTCTCGACGACGCGAGCGCGGATGCGGCGATGGGACGCGCGTTCGGATGGTCGACGCAGGCGTATTGGCGCAACACCAAGGTTCGGGAGGTGCCGGACGCGACGGCGCTCGAGGAGAGAATCGCGTTTTTGGAATCGCTCGGGGTGACGCGGGACGACTTGAGACAAATCGTCGAAAAGACGCCGGAAATTTTAGGATGCGATGTCGAACAGTTGACGACGGCGACCGAGTACGCGGAGAAGAATTATTTCATGAAGCGAAACACGCGTAATTTCGTGAAATATCTCGTGCGCGTGCCGCAAGCTCTCGGAAACAACCTGGACTGTGCGGCGGAGGGAAAGAGTTGCTTGGGCGAGTGTAATCGATGTTGGGCGCGGTGTTAGGGAGGGACGCGCGAGTGGGACACGAATATTCTTCATCCTCTTATTTTTTCGTTACGTTTGTATTAGTACTCATTCTTTCGCTTACTCCTCGGCGTCTTCGCCCGCGTTGACGCAGCTCGCGTTTGGTTGCCAAATTTGGCAAATGTTATCCTCGGCGACACTCGCGATGACCCAGTCGTCGTTCATGTTCCAGCTAAAGTCACTGATCTTGGACGTGTGGCCACCGTGAATGAAGAGGAGCTCCGGAGGTCCGTCTTCGGCGTCTTCGGGGGTTTGTTCGTCGCCAATCTTACTCAAATCCCAAATCATCATGCGTCTGTCGGCGCCGCACGACGCGAGCACCGTCTCGCTCTTCGGCGACCATCCGATCTGGAACACCTCCTCGGTGTGGTGCTCGAACGTGTGCAAACGATGTTTGGTGTTACGAATGTCGAAGAGCGCCACCGTCTTGTCCGCGGAACCGGTCGCGAGCAAGGTTTCGTTGAACGGGTTAAAGGAGAGGCAGTTTACCTCGGCGTCGTGCGCCTCGACGTTGAGCACGGCGGCGTTCGCCGGAGCCGCGCGAGTATCCCATAAAATCAAGTGCTTATCGTCACCCACCGAGCCGAACATGTGATCGTGTTTCGCGTGCCACGCGACGTCCTCGACGACGCTGAGGTGACCCTTGTAGATGGTTTGCGCGTCGAGTTCCTTGGCCCCGTCGCCGCCCGAGACGTCCCACAAACAAATCTGCGCGTCGTCGCTCCCGCTGAGCAAGTGCCCGCTCTTGAACGGCGACCAGCTCAGACCGTACCCTTCCTTTTGATGGCCTCTCAACCGAATGTTCGGCGCGCACCCACTGTCCGGCGCCGCCTTACTCGGATGTTTCGTGTAATCGAAGACGTACACGTCGGCGCTCACCGTCTTCGTCGCCAACACGAAGGAATTCTGCGGCATATACCTCGCTCTGTTCACCTCCCCATCGTGATGAATGTGTTGCGTCACCTTCACTTTCGCGCCTCCGCTCCCAAATCCACCCGCCTCACCGCTCTCATCATCGTACTCTCGTCCGTCCACCTCGGCGTTCTCCAACGGCAGCTCCACCTCGGCAATCATGAGATAGTTTTGTTCGTGTTCGCTCGTGTGCGTCCCCAAGATTAACTTTTGCGCGCTACACTCTCGATCCGCACGTTCCACTCGTTCCGGCAACCACTGCACCGTGAGCGACGGCCACTCCAGCGCGTGCGTGACGACGAGATCGTACAGAAAGGGTGTGTTCTTCTTCCAAATTTTATACTCCTCGGACACCAATCGCTCCGCCGCTTCGTCCGGGGCGTCCTCCTCCGCCCCGCGGTCGTTCCCTCGCGCGTCGTCTCCGACCACCATCGTCCTCGGTCCTCGGCCGGTTCTCTCTCTCTCTCTCTCTCTCTCGCTCTCTCGCGCGCGGAGTGACGTCCATCCGTCGCGTCGTCATCGTCCGGGGTCCTCGTCGCGTTCAAAACCCGATCGATGGGATCGATCGGGGGCGGGTCGCGGTGGGGTGGGTGGGGTGGGTATCGTCGAGTCATGACTCATGGAATGTATGTATGGATGGATGTCTGTCCGGGATTTTGGATGCGTCCGAGCTGTCCGATGAGATGAATGAATACGTGAATACATCGTCGTCGACGGCGCGCGTGAGTTGGAATCGCGCGTCGCGCGAGGAACGCGTCGACGACGACTCTCCGACGCGCGCGCGCGGTCGTCGGTCGTCGGTCGATCGATCGATCGATCGAGGAGAGATTTAGATTGCATTGATTTAGTGTTTTTTGAAATCGGTCGCGCATGGGGACGACGGTCGGGCGGGCGACGGCGACGTATGCGAGCGATGATGACAAGTATTCGTTGGCGAATAAGATGCACGGACAATATTTTCAACTGTATTACGATCGATTGATGACGCTGGCGCCGCGCGTGGACGAGGCGCGTCGAGACGCGTGGGGCGACGTCCCGAGACGCGGCGTCTTGGAGCTTCGCGAGGGCGAGACGTGCGTCGTCGTGGGGACGGTGTACAAGGACATGAAAGATAAACCCATCATCTTGGACGAGTACGCGAAAGATTTTAATCGCGAGGAGGAGACGCGAAGGGCGCGGGAGACGTACACGAGAGAGGATGATCGATTGGAATTTGAGGACGAGGGCGCGCGGGTGAAATTGGTGGGCGTCGACGCGGGACGGTTGGTCACGGGCGTCGTGTGCGCGTGCAAGGGCAAGGCGGTGAACGGTGATTTCGAGGTCGAGGATGTATTCGTGTACGCGCGGGCGCGAGGGGACGACGCGAGTGGGGCGGGGAAGAGCGGCGCCGAGGAGACGCGCGCGGGCGGCGGCGGCGGCAAGTACGTGTGCTTGGTTTCGGGATTCGAAATCGGTAAAGACGGCGACGGCGACGACGACGAGAGCGCGGCGGCGAGAGCGCGCGCGCAAATGTTCGTGGATTACGTCACCGGCGCGTCGATGATGGACGACGGCGAGGCGTGCGATTCCGACGCGGCGAAGATTTGTCGCGTCGTCGTCGCCGGAGGGACGATGGATTTAAAGGCGAACGGAAACGAAGAGACGACGTCGGGCGCGCTCAAGGAACTCGACATCATGTTCATCGAACTCGCGAGCGCAGTTCCCGTGGACGTGATGAGCGGTCAGACGGATCCAACAAACAAGGCGATGCCGCAACAACCGTTACACCCGGTGTACTTCCCCGAGGCGACGAGATTTGAAAAGACGATGCGTCTCGTCACCAATCCGCACGATTTCACCGTCGACCACACCTCCTTCTTGGGAACGTCCGGTCAAAACGTTCAAGACGTGTTAAAATTCAGCACCATTGATGCGAAAGACGCGTCGGACACGTTCGCGGGCGATGACGCCGCCAAGAGTTCGGTGGCGGCGCTCAGCCAAACGTTGCGATGGCAACACGTCGCGCCGAGCGCTCCGGACACGCTCGCGTGCTATCCATTCAAGGATCGCGATCCATTCGTCATCGAGCGCACGCCTCGCGTGTACTTTGCCGGATGCCAACCCGCGTTCGGCCACGAGCGCGTGTCTCACGCCGCCGGAGAGACGCTCGTGGTGTCGGTGCCTAAATTTTCAACCGCCGGCGTCGCCGTGCTCGTCGACGTCGACACCCTCGAGTGTCGACCGATTCACTTCGCAACGTGCGTGTAATTCAACGTCACCCGCGCGATCGCTTCATTTCACGCGACGCGCTCGTCCTCGCGCGCGCGTCTCGAACCAACTCGTTTTAAAAATGTTTGAAAAATGTCTCGTCTCCGTTCGCCCCATTCGCCAAAACGTCACTCCGCGTCGTCCTCGATCGCGCGCGCGCGCGAGCGCGATGAAACCAATCGACCGAGGCGATGCCCCGCCCTTTGACCTCGCCCTTTTCGCCGCGGACGCCGTCGTGCCCAAGGACCAGCGACTCGCGCTCGACCGCGTCCCGGGCTGGTTTTCAAACGCCGGTGAAGAGGTGCGCGCGATGACGCGACGCGGACGTCTCGAGCGACGCGCGCGTTCGGAGAGACGACCGTGGGCGTGTGAGCGCGTAACGATGGACTGACCGGGGCGATGGCGACCGTGAACGACGCAGAAAATCGCGCCGATCGATGACACGCCGGAGGATTACGGAGCGAGCGCGTCGCAGGGCGGGCGACGAACCGCGGCGAGTCCCACCAAGGCGAGCGCGATGCGAGCGAAGAGTCCGCCGAGAGGGAGTCCGGGGCGGGGGAAGTACATGGCGAATCAGCGGGCGTTGGAGATGGAGGATGAGAGCGATGAGGAGGAGGCGGAGGAGGAGACGGCGAGAGCGGCGAGAGCGGCGACGGACGCCGACGGACGCGAGTTTTCAAACGTACCGGCGCCGGGCGTCGCGCCGTTGGTACTGAAGAGCCATGAAGCGTTGATGATGGCGACGGAGCGCAGGAAAAAACCAAAGCCGAAGATTGTGTACGATGACGAGAGCGACGAGGAAATCATGCCGACGCAGACGGCGAGTCAAATGCCGAGAACGTCGTCGCCGTCTCGACCTCGCACCGCCGATCAAGAGAACGAACCTCCGGCGCCGGCGTCGCCGTTGATCGGTATCATCGGCCGCGCGGTGAACGCCGCGGCCGAAGCTTTAGGTTTTACTAGTCCATTCAAGCCGAGCGCACCGTCGTCGCCCATCGTCGGCGGTTTGGGTTTGGCGTCTCCCGGCGCCCCCGCGTCGCTCGCCCTCTCCCCCAGGACGATGACAAACGTCGTCGGGAGCGTTGCGCGATCCGTCTTGGACGACGACGACGCGCGAGCGAGCGACAGCAAGGTGGAATGGGGCGCCAAGGGGGCGTACGCCTCGGGCGCCAAGAAACGAGGCGCTCGCCGCGCGCTCGACGTCGGCGCCGATCTCGATCGCGCGGACGTCTCTCCGACCAAGAAAACCCGTCGCTAGGTGGCGACACGTGTACCATTTACCGTTCGCGGCGCGACAGACATCGCTTGTAACGCACGCGTCATCGCCGTGTATTAATCCGTCGAACAAATGTCCCCAAACCAAACCAATCGTTTTTTATTTCACTTCCCGTTCACTCGCGCGTCACACGTCGTCGTCGTCGTCATGCGCGCGGTCGCCGCCGTCGCGCGCGATATCATAGCCACCGCGCGCGCGCGCGTCGCCTCTCCCCGACGACGGCCCGTCGCGCCGTCGGATTCGTCGTCGTCCGACGTCGACGACGCGTTCGATGATGATTTTTTTCAACCGGCGCTGTCCCAACTTCCCGCGACGCTCTCGACCGGCGACGACGACGAGGAGGCGAAGGAGGACGGGAAACGATCGCCGCCGCGCTCGGTCGTCGCGCTGGACGTCGAGGTGATCGATCTCTTGGACGGCGACGACGACGGAGACGATGACGATGACGTTCGGCGGATGGTGGAGCGCCGGGACGCCGCCGAGACGTCGCCACCGTCGTCGCCGAGACGCGACTGGGACGAGATGTGGGAGGAGGCGACGGAGGAGGGGACGATGCGACGAATGCGGGAGTTGAAACGCGCGCGAACGAGTTCGGTGTCGGTGGACCCGGACGCGTCGGACGACGACGACGAGACGTTTCCGCCGCCGCCGTGCGCGCCTCGAGAGGCGTTTCAAAGGACGACGGCGATATTAGACGAGAGTTTTCGACGGGACGGCGCCTACGGCGCCGCGCTTCGCGTCGCGTTCGATTGTACGAGACAATTGGGAGGTGATAAGGAAATCTTGTACGCGTACGAGCCGTTAACGCTCGAACGAAGCGTCGAGTGGCGGTATCACGAACCGACGACGAGCGAAGCGCGGGACGCGCCTTCGTCGAAGACGCTCGGGGCGCAGAGCGCGAGGTACACGATGGTGCTGTTGGACGGTCAGACCTTTTTGAACATGATCGAGGGCGAGTGCGAGGGATTGAAAAAGATGGTAGAGACGTTTCGAGCGAGTCGACGCGACGCGCGGAGACACACGCTGTGTTTAGTGGTGGAGGCGCCGGAGAAACGCGTGGCGCACAAGGAGCGACGAGCGTGCGATTACGAGAATCCCACCGCGGGATGGACACGAGAGAAGTACGACGCGCGCGTGGCGCAGATTTTAGTGCAATACGAAAACGTCGTGTACGCGGCGTTGCCGAACATGGACGCGTGCGTGGAGCGCGTGTGCGTGACACACGCGGAAATCGCCAGGCGAAGAAACGAAAAACCAATTAGCATGATACAGTTCTTGGGCGAAAAGTCGCACGATTACATGGACGGATCGACGCAAAAGAAACAGAAGGACGACATCACACCGAGCGATTACTTTCTGCGCGCGCTGACGAGAATCTCCGGCGTCACCGCGGCGCACGCGCGCGGAGTCGTCGCGCGCTACCGTTCGATGGACGCTCTCATGCGAGCGTACGCCGACCCGACGACGTCCGTCGAGGACAAGAGACGCATGCTCGAAGACATCATGCCTCTCGCCGCCGTCTCGAGAGACGGCACCGCGGCGCGACCGGGCGGGAAGAACCGGTTCGGTCCGGCGAAGAGCGCGAGAGTCTATGACTTTTTCAAGCCTCTCGCCCGCGACGACGCCGATCGAATTCTCTCGAGATACGTCCAGGACTCGTGAGCGGGCGTGGCAAACGAACGAAACGTGTAGATAGATGGGTGGAGACGCGCTCGCGCGCTCGTGAAACGTCGCGCGCGTCGTTCTCGTGTAATACAGTGTACCTTTGAGCCACTCGCGCGTACTCTCGGTGCATTTCGTCGATCAATCCTTCGCACGCGTGATCCAAACCCTCCCGCGTGTGCGATTGGGCGGACCCGCACACGCGCGCGCGCGAGCGACGAGAGCCATGGCGTCGAGCGTGCCGAAAGAGTACCAAAAGTCCTACACCTGGGACGCCATCGTCTTTTCCGACGGCGCCACGTACGTCTCGACGCTCGCGCGACGAAAACTCGACCCTCACCCGGTCACTCATCCACCATCGCGAGGGTTTCCCGCGAAGGATGTTCGACGCCCGTCTCGCTCGACGCGAGCGTCTCTTCGAGCGATGCGTGCGGCAGACTGACGATGTAATATTCACCGCGCAGCTACGAGGGTTTGGTGAGCGAGTTTGGACAGTGCGAACGCATGGGTGTGTTTCAATACGTCGACGGGGATCGATACGAGGGACAGTACAGCGAAGGCATGATGCACGGCTTCGGTGTCTACACGTGGGCGGCGGACGACTCGACGTACTACGGGGAGTGGCAGAACAACTCCCAGAACGGATGCGGGGTGAAGCTCTACGGATCGGGGGCGTTGGAGGTTGGAGAGTGGAAGGACGATCAGTACTTGGGCGAGTACACGGGTCGGTGCGGCGAGACGGAGCAAAACAGAGCGCTGATGAACGCGTTGGAGGCGGCGACGCGCGCGCGATTGTTCACGGGTAAGCCGGACGGTGAGGTTGTGATTTTGAAGAACCAGACGCAACCGGAAAATGCGGAAAGTCAACACCCGGTGGTGTACGAAGCCGGCACCGAGTGGCAAATGCCGGGGTACAAGGGCGAACAGTTTGACGCGCCAGAGGATTTGGCGGAGACGCAGCCCAAGTTGTTCCAGCAAATGCAGCGATTCAACGATATTTGGGAGCGCGCGTGGAGGTACTACAACATCGACGTGCCGGAGGGTGAGAACGACGCCAAGATGCGCGAGATCAAGTTTTTATCCGACGAGCCGACGACGCTTCGCACAGTGGACGAAGACTACGACGAGTACGAGGACGAGGATGAAGACGACGAGGACGAGGACGACGAGCCCACCGCTCGATCGCGTCGCGCCGGTCCGGCCGCGATGTCGCTTAGCTTCCGCAACTCGAACCCGATCTCTGCCGCGTTCGCTCGTCTCGGTAAGAGCAAGGCGGGTCTTCGCAAGAACCCGCTCAAGGCGGCGGCGAAGGCGTTCGAAGCCGCTCGCGAGCGCGTCGCCGGCGCTTCTAAGGTAACATTGGCGTAAATTGTTTGAAAACGAAAGACTGCTTTTTAATACAAAGCGATGGATATTAGCGAATCTTCTAATGGAGTCTCGTTGTTGCAACTTTTTCGTTTCGTTCTACGCACGCGCTAGTACTGGTCGTCGGCCAACATGGGCACGTCCGGCATGTCTCTCATGTTCTCGTCGAGCGCTTTCACCCTGACGGATTTGCTAAACGCGCCCACACCGGCGGCGGGGACGTCGGCGTCCATGTCGTTCTCTTCGCCTCGAGATTTACCGTGCGCCAGCTCGCGACGAATTTCCGGCGTGATCAAATAGTGACTCTTGATGCCGACGAGCTTGTTGAGCGCCTTTTTGCTCTCTTTATCCATCACCGCCTTGTAACGCTGAACGAACGTCAAGAGAGTTTGATGCCAAACGACTGGTAACTCTCGCTCTTCGACGGAAAATCGTAAGAAGTGATCCACGAGCGCGTCGACGACGCTGAAAGGGAGCGCGTACTTTTTGTCGATCAACACGCGCATGAAAAACGACGTCGTGCCCGCGTACTCGTACGTCGACAACTTCATCAACACAGCCGCAGAGTGCAAGGCTGGAACAGAACATCGCGACAGGATGGCGCTAAAGATAACCGCCTCTCGCAGGGTGCACGTCTTGCTCTGACACAGCGGCAAGAGCATGCCCTTGAAGAAAGCCGCGGGCTTGAACGTCGCCTTCTTCAACGACATGAAGAGCGCGTAGTGAAGACGTCTGTTATCGGCGATGTCTTGACGAACTCGCGGAAGCAAAACGAGATTATAAAATCTCTGCGCCATGGGAACGTTCAGGTTGGACGCGAATAGTCGAGTCGCGGCGTACATGGCGTGCGGACTCCAACGCTCGGGATTGGTCAGGTACAAAACCTCCTCCCAGTTCGAGAGCGCGGGGATCACCTTGAATGCCTTCGGCACTTTTCCCGTGGTGTATCTAGACAACAAATCCCCGACTTGTCTATAAATCTCCACGACGCGCGGGTCTAAACCTTCCGGAACGACTTCACCGTCGTCGCCGCGCTCGGCGCGTCCACCGCCTTGCTCCTGTTCCTGAATCTTTTCCATAATCATATCCGCGAGCGTTCGTTCCTTACCACTCTTCGGCTCCATGAACGCCTCCAACGCTGCGGCTTCCTCTGGACTGATCTCCACGTCTTCGTACTCCCCATCCGCCTCGGTGATCTCGTCGTCGTCGTCGTCGTCGTAAAACGCGTCTCGCCGCCCATCCTCGGCCTCCTCGCCGCCCTCGTCCTCATCATCTGTGCCGTACGAATCATCGATCAGCGTCCTATCCCTGACGTCCAACGTCTTTCCTAATTTCACGCGATGTTCCCCGCTCTTCCTTCGAACCGCCGATCGCTCATCGTCGCCCTCGTCGTCGCTCGCCGCCGCGCGTTCGTCCTCCTCTCGCAGCGCCTTGGCCTCGCTCAAAATCTTCGTCGACAGCGCGTCCGGAAGGTAATCCTCCTCGTCCGCCGTTCGATCGCGTCGCTTCTCGAGCTTTCTCTTACTCCGCGGTTTCGCCAGCGCGTCCGCCTCGATCTCGCGCTCGAGCGCCGGTCGTCGGCTCGGCTTCCCGCCGCCGCGCGACGGCATGGTGGCGCGTCGTCGTCGCGCGCGATGCCGCGCCGAGGTCGAGGACGAGCTCGAGGTCGAGGACGCGAACGAACGCGTTCACGAGTTCTCTTCGCGCGCGTCGACACCGCCGCGTCTCGGTCGCGTCGAGCGACGCGCGCGCGGGGACGAATGAGGACGCGCCGCCGCCGGGGACACACTTTTTGGACATTGTCGCAGAGAAAGGAACGGACACACTTACAAGGACACGAGGGCGCCCGCGCGATCGGCGAACGCGCTCGCCGAGGCGAAATCTGATTCGGCGACGTCGGCGATGAGTTCGTCGACGGATTGGGTCCATCCCGAACGCTCACGCGCGGACACGGGGGCGACGCACAGCGGCACGGCGCCGTCGGCGGTAAATTCGTAATTGTCCAACGCGGGCCCCGCGATGTCGATTTCAAACCATGAATCGTCCGCGTTCGCGTCAGGGTCGTCGTCCACGCGAACGATGCACGTTTGGTGAAACGCCGCGCGCGTGCCGAGTTTCGCGGCGATGGATTCGTCGAGTTCGTGCGGTAAGAGCACGCGCCGAGCGCGCGGTCCCGTTTCGCCGTGGTAGACGATTTCGGGATTGGCGAATAATCCACCCTTCAGCGGACGAGGCGCGCGCATCGCGCGCACCTCCCTGACGACGCGTCCATCTCTCGTCGTGAGCGTCACCCCGCGCTCCATGAGTCTCGTGAGGAGTAAACACGTCGCCAATCCTCCCACGGTTTCGCTCAGCGGCGCTCTCTCCGCCTTGAAGTATAAACTTCGCAACAGTCTCGCCGTCTCCTCTCCCGGAGTCACGCTCGGGAACAACTGTCGCACCGCCTCCGCGTTCACGCGCGCCCAAAATTCTTCCACGCTCGCCTTCCCCCCGCTCGTCGACGCGTCGTCATCATCTTCCCCGTCCCCGCGTCGTCGTCTCGACACCACCCACGCGATTCGTTTCGCCTCTCGCCTCCCCTCCCCCCTCCCCGCCGCGCTCGTCGCCTCCGTCATGGATAATCCCAACTTGAGCACTTCGTACGAGGGCTCGCTCGACGTCGCGTGCACCGCGTGCGACACCATCGTCCCCGCCTCGTCCAGCGTCGTCGTCACCGCCGCCGCCCGCCTCGCCCGCATCCTCCTCCTCGCGCGCGTCCTCGTCCTCGAGCGCGTCGACGTCGACGTCGACGTCGACGACGGGAACGACGCCGCCGTCATCGCGCGCACGTTCCCTCCCCTCGTCCCTCTCCTCTCCCGTCCTCGTCCACGCGCGCGCGGGAACACGACCGACGACGACGCGCCGCCCCGGGGA
>CEUV01010572.1_pt1 | contig 14512 bp, 9 predicted proteins | sample 356401 | NCBI WGS metagenome assembly CEUV01 (sample SAMEA2622710, study PRJEB7988) | marine metagenome | isolation source: saline water (ENVO:00002010), including
TCGTCCTCGTCCTCGTCCTCGCCGCTCGGCCGCACTCGCGCGCGCGCTCGAACGAGAACGAGAACGATGCGCGAGGAGGAAGCCTCCGCGGGCCGCGTCCAACGCGCGCCGAGGGATCACGACGCGGGCGTCATGCCGCGAGCACCGCTGTCGACGAGCGCGGACGAACCACTTTGGGTGTTCGGATACGGCTCCATCGTCTGGCGCGTCGGTTTCGAACACGACGACGTCGTCGCGCCCGTGTGCGCGCGAGGATTTCGCCGCCGGTTTTTCCAGGGCAGCACCGACCACAGAGGCACGCCCGAGTTTCCCGGTCGCACGGCGACGCTGGAGCGATGCGATGCGAGCGAGGTGTGCTGGGGCGCCGCGTACAGGGTTCCCGCCGAGCGACGCGCCGAGACGCTGGAGTATTTGGAAATTCGCGAAAAGCAATACGACGAGCGGGTTGAGATGGATTTATACGCCGCCGACGACGCCGGCGCGGCGCCCGTCATCGAAAACGCGGTGACGTACATCGCCACTCCCGCCGACATCAACTTGAATTGGTTGGGCGACGCCGACGACGTCGCCGAACAAATCGCGCGCGCCGTCGGGCCGTCGGGCGCGAATAGCGACTATTTGTACAATTTGTGCGAGGCGCTTCGCGCGTTGGACATCGAAGACGACGATTTGTACGCGCTCGAGGCGAGTGTGCGAGCGATTCGCGGCGATTAGGAGTGTATTGAGTTATTGAGCACGAGGGAACGGTGAACGCGAGCCTAGAGATGTGATTCGGCGAGTCGAGGAACGCGAGCTTCGCGGATGGTATACAACATGTTACATTAAGATACGCATCGTTACAAGTGTCGATGATGATTCCGTAAAACGTGTTATTTATTTCTTCAACTCGCTCGTTGAAATCTTGGTTTCAGTCCCGTTCAGTCCCCTCCGGCGCTCGCGGCGCGGCGCCGAGCAAAGGTTGTTGGGGTCCCCGATTTCTTTGAGATTACGCCCCCTTGTTTTCGCACGCCGCCGCCTGGGCGGCGGCCAACTTTTCCCCACACGCCGTGAGTTCCTCGTGGATGTACACGTAATCTCTGTGCGCTCTCGCGCGCTCGTCCGCGTCCGCATCGGCGAGCGCTCGATTATGGGTGTTCACCATTGTCATCGCCCCGAGCGTGCAGGCGCACACGGCGACGCACGCGACGAGCAGTTGCGTGAGCGTAAACGTTCGCGGTCGTCGTCGATCGCCCTCGTCGGCGGCACCGCATTCGACGGAATCGTAGGTCGTCATGACGCGCGTACGAGCGCGTGGACAAGTGGAGCGTCCGTCCGAGGGTGTCCACGGTGGATATTTCGACAGACGGCCAATCATCACCCGACCGAGACTCGACTCGTCATCCGTCGCGCGTGCATTGACGCGCGCGCGAGGCGTGGGATCGGATTCGTGAGGGACGACGAGACGAGACGCGCGTTCCTCGAGTTGGTTCGAGGCGGCGCGTCGCGAGGGAGACGACGATCGAGGGCGACGCGCCCGTCCCGCGCCGTCCCGTCGATCGCGGTGGCGCACCGTATCATCACATCGTCGTCGTCGAACCTCCACCCATGCGAGCGTCGACGCGTTCGGATCGGCGGCGCACCATCGTGTACGGATTATCCGCCGATCCTCCGACGGATGATGGCGGGCACGCGAGCGTGGTGCGCGCGCTTCGCGCGTGGAGGAGCGACGAGGACGGCGACGGGGCGGACGAAGTGCTCCTCGTGCCCGTGTACGAACACGCGTACGCGGAGAAAAGAAACAATATGACGGGTGGAACGACGTCGTACGAGGTGAGATTGACGATGTGTGGATTGGCGTTCGAGGACGCCGTCGTGGAGGACGCGAACGGACGTTTGGAGGATGCCTTCGCGCCGGCGAGCGAAACTTCGTTTTCGGGGCTGGCGCGCGTCGTCGTGTCTCGAGGAGAGGCGCGCGCGGCGAGAGGACGAGAGGCGGGCGCGAAACCTGGGACGACGTCCGCGCTCATGGCGATGTTACGGAAAGAACAGCCGAAGACCGAGTTCATCATCTGTCTCGGGGAGGATGCGTTCGACGATTTAATCACAGGCAAATGGCACCGAGGCGAGGAGTTGTTAGCGCGGCACGATTTCATCGTCGCGCCTCGTCACGGGTACGAGTCGAGGCGAGAGCGAAACTTTGGACGGAAAGGGATGATCGCGAAAGAGATACGCGACGTGTCGTGGTTGGAATCGCGCGCGACGGCGCCGAGGGGAGGCATGCCAGTGAGTTCGACGTTGATGAGACGCGCGCTCTCTCGCCGACGACTCGATCAAACCATCGAGGACCTGTGCCGGGAAGAATCGCTTCCGTCGGGCGCGCTTCACCCGAAAGTGTTCCAGTACATCTTGAAACACCAGTTGTACCTGGGCGGAGAGGCGTCGGACGACGTCGCCGTGAAAGACTTCGACGTCGCGGAATCCAAATCGGAAGCGCCGGCGAGACCGGCGTCGCCCGATCCGGGAAACAAAACAGCGCGGGCGGGGTATTTCGACTCGTTGACGCGCAAGTTTTCCAACCTGAGCCCGGATCCGAACACCTATTTTACCAGAGAGAAGACGTTCGTGGACGTCAAAGATAAGGACAATTTGCTCGCCGAGTCGCGACCGCTGCGAGACAGAGAAGTTCTCGTGCACGATAGGATTACAACCACGGTGTCGCAGGAGGAGTTTGCGGCGTTAAAGGCGATGCCTTACGAGTTATTCGATCGCGCGATCCGCACCGTGCTGCAGAACAATCCTCCCGGGAAATCATGGTCGAAGTCCAAAGAGGGCAAGTACGCCAAAGAGGCCATCGAACGCATTCGCGTCGTACGCCAGTGGCGAAAAGACAACGAGGTGGACGAGTTGATGACGCGCGGAATGTTACCGCACGCCGACGACATGTACGCCAATTGGCCGACGTACGTGCACGGACACGACGAGTACGGGCATCCAGTCATCTCGGAGCATCCGACGCTCGTAAACACGGCTGGTTTGAAACTACGCATGTCGACCAAGGATATCATGCGTCATCGCATTCAATTCATGGAGACGCTCGAGTACGCGAAGTCGCACGCGCGATGCGCGCACACCGTGTACAAGCACGTCGTCATCATCGATTTGGGGGGCATAACTTTGTCCTTCGCCACGGGTGAGGTGAAGAAATTCATGACGGAACTCGTCAAACTCTTCGCCCACCGCTACACGGATTCGTTACACGCCATGTACTTCGTCAATACGCCCGTCGTGTTCCGCGTCATGTGGTCGGTGCTCCAGCCTCTCCTCTCCAAGACGACGAAGTCAAAGATTTTCATGTTCGGCGTCGGTCCGAACCAATCCAAAAAGCTCGCGAAACAGCTCGCCAAGCACGAAATTCCGAAGTCGTCCACGCCAGCCTTCGCCGGGGGCGAGAGCTCGGGCGTTCGCGCCGACGCCTTCGTCGGCGACGCCCTCGCGCTCTACGAGCGTCTCAACGGCGCGCGATGAGCGACGACGTGACGATCGAACGAGGAACGTGCACGGGAACAGCATTTGTTGTAACGCACATTTGTATCATGTATGTGTACACGCGCCGCGGTACGCGCGCCCGCGTCGAAAAAAGATGACGACGACGATGACGGCGGCGGGGACGTCGCGGCGACGCGTCACACGCCGATGTCCGGATCGTGGGAGCACGTCGAGATGGAGGAGATAAAAATCGGTGTGCTCGCCATCCAGGGCTCGTTTCGCGAACACGCGGCGCTCGTGAAGCGCGCGCACCCGAACGCGACCGCGGTCGAAGTGCGCAAAGGGAGCCAACTCTCCGGGTGCCGAGGATTGATCGTTCCCGGGGGGGAGTCGACGACGATGGCGAACATCGCGCGTCGATTCGGATTGTTTGAGCCGCTTCGAGCGTTCCAAGCGAGCGGACGTTGCGTGTGGGGCACGTGCGCGGGGCTCATTTTTCTCGCCGACCGACTCGAGTCCGGGTGCAAGGAGGGGGGGCAAGAGTTGTTGGGAGGATTGGACGTCGGCGTGAACAGAAACTTTTTCGGGTCGCAGATTGATTCTTTTGAGTGCACGATTCCTTGGACGGTGAACGGGGCGGGCGACACGGAGCCGCCGTTCAGAGCCGTGTTCATCAGAGCCCCGGCCATCACGTCCGCCGGCCCAGACGTCGAGGTTCTCGCCAAGTATAAACTGACCGAGGCGAAGAAAGCGAAACTCGTCGGGACCGCGGACGAGGGGCGGGATGAAGTCATCGTCGCCGTGCGACAGGGTAAATTGCTCGCGACGTCGTTTCATCCGGAGGTCACCGCGGACACGCGTTGGCACGCGCTTTTCGCCGAGATGTGCTCGAAAGAGACGCCGTACGAGCTCCCGGCCGAGGAAGATGAAACCGTCGCCTCCGTGCGATTACCCGATTTACCCGTGTTCGACGACTCCGTCATCGCGGAGGTTCCCACCGCTTAAGTTGCCTTTAACATACATTTTTTAACGACCGAATCACATTCATGTCTGTACTTTTCGTCCCGTGCGTTACTCGTCGTCGTCGACGAAATCGTCTTCTACCTATGTGCTCGTTTAGTTTTACAACACTAGCGCGGCGAGTCCGAGGATCGCGCTTCTTTAACGCCGTCTACGCCCTCTTCGTCGTCGTCGGCGACGAAATCGACGTCGATGAGATCTTCCTGGAACGCGCCTCGAAATTTACCGGAGATGAACTCGTCCAACCAGTTTCTCGACGCCCCCGTCCTCGTGCGCGACGACGCACCGTTTGAAAACGCGTCGTTTGAAAACGCGTCTCGAAACGCGTTCGCGAATTCGTCCGCGTCGGGACCTTCGCGTTCGTCAAATTCGCGAACGTCGTCGCGACGAGACGCGTCTCGAGACGGCGGCGCGGCGTCCCTCGAACTCGACGCCGGTTCCGCGCGCGTGGCCGCAGAAGACGACGGCGTGCCGATCCATTCATCGAACGACACGTCGACGTCCCGAGACATCGCGTCTTCATCCACCGAATCTCTCGTGCTCAGCGCGTCGACATCGATGATTTGTACGACGGCGGACCCGCCGTCTTCGTCTCTCGAGGACGCCGAAAACTCCACCGCGACGACGCCGTCATCGCCGTCATCCCCCTCGACGTCGTCGCCATCGAAATCGAAATCACCCCCGTTCAAACTGAACGCCCTCTTGAACTCTCGCAGCGCCTCGTCGCCGAATTGTCGAACCTCCACCGTGACGTCTCTCGCCGCCCTGAACGCCTCGCGCGCGCCCTCGGACGAGTTTCCAAAAGTTTCGTTAAACGCCTCCGCCCCGCGTTCGAACGCTCGCGCGTCGAAGTCAAACGTCGGCGCCCGCGCGTCGTCGTACGCATCGTCTGCGTCGTCTCCGACGTACGCGACGCGTTCGTCGTCTCCGTAGTCTCCGTACGCGCCGCCGTCGATTCCGCGCGCTCTCGCGCTCTTCCGCGCGCGAGCCGCCGCGCGTCGTCTCTCGTCGAAATCCTCCCGTCGTCGACGCCCTCGCGCGCTCGAATCGGTGGCGTACTCGTATATCCCCGCCGCGCGTTCTCGTCCTCCGTCGCCCGCGTCGTTCCCCAGCGCCACGAAGAGACACAAGACGGCGCCCACGACGACGACGCCGTAGATGAGTCGCGTGGCGCTCGCGAGCGCGAACGCTCCCCATCCGCACGCGACGACGAGTCGAATGACGTACATCGGCACCCATCTCGGAAGCACCACGTCGAGCGCGCGCGTGAACGCCTCGGACACGCCCGTCAGCGCCTTGTACGCCAACTTCACGACGTTGGCGCTCGCCTCGAATCCATCGCCGCTTCCCCTTCGCTCTCGCCGCGCGTCGACGCGTCTTCCCCGACCTCGTCCTCGTCCTCGTCCGCGCGACGCCTCCTCGTCCTCGTCCTCGTCCTCGTTTTCCTCGTTTTCGAATCCTTCGAATCTTTCGAATCCTTTGAATCTTTCTCGTCTCGCGCGTCTCCTCGACGTCGCGTCGTCTTCGAACGCGTCCTCGTCCCCCCACGTCGCGCACGCCTCCCCGAACGACGCCCTCGAACGCGCGCGCGTTCTCCTCCTCGTCCCATCGCGCGCGCGCTCGCCCGTTCCCACCGTCGTCGCGCGCGACGAGCGGTGTACTCGAACGCGACGCATTCGTCCCCGGGCTCCCGTCGTCGTCGTCCTCGTCGTCGAGCTCGTCGTCGTCTTCCCCGTCCTCGTCGTCTTCCCCATCGCACGACACGTTCCCACCGTTCCCATCGTTCCCATCGTCCCCATCCCGCGCGCGCCGTCCCCTCACCGCCGCCTCGGACGCGGTCGGTCGCGCGCGAGTGACGACGAATGCACGCATGCACGCATGGCATGGCGTTGCATTCGCTTCGCTTTCTCTCGTATGCTGTGATCGAGTCAGGCTAATTAAAAGGTAGATTGCTCAAACTCCATACTTTGGGCCGAATGTCGAGGATTTTGTAGCTAAAAGGGCAGATTCATACAATGCACGCGTTCGCCCCGCCTCGCCCCCATCCGATGGGTCCCATCGCATCGCATCCGTCGTCATCGTCATGAATCCATCGCGACGCGGCACGGCAGAGGGCGACGCGAGGAGGCGACGGGGGGAACGATCGAGAGGGAGGGAAGGCGAAGAGACGGAGGATACCGAATACGTCCGTCTGGATGTCCACCGCGACGACCACCGCGACGACGAGCTCGACGACGACGACGTCGACGCGCGTGCCCGTGGGATTCGCGAGACGGATCGCGCGCGCGCTCGAGGTTCGATTGACGGATGACGTGGTGGCGAGCGGGACGACGACGATGGTGAGAGACGGACGAACGAGGGATGACCGAGGGGAGGGGGAGGGGTCGATGACGGGGACGACGGCGATGACGGTCGATTTGGGGACGTGCGCGAGGGCGCTGAGCGATATCGTCGCGCGCGAGCGGGACGCGGCGAATCGACGACGCGCGAGCGGGACGAGGACGCGAGGGACGGAGGAGGACGCGCTGCGCGAGAAGGAGTCGGTGACGTCGGTGAACCTGCGAGCGGTGGTGGAGAGACGAGGGTTGGCGTTGAATGAGAGTTTTTTGGATTGTTCGATGCGCGCGCAGAGTAAACTGAGTCAGGTGGAGGCGACGCTCGAGGCGTTGGACGGGGCGCGAGATCGCATGCGAAACGCGGTGGAGGGTTCGAAACAAAAGACGAGCGCGCTCGTGCGCGAATCTGACAGGGCGCGAGCGGATCTGGAGGTGATTAAATCGAGACGCGAGTTGGTGAACTCGTTCGCGGTGGATTTTCAGCTCACCAAGGCGCACGTGGAGGCGTTGACGCTCGCGGACGAACGCGCGGGCGACGCCTCGGCGACGCTGACGGCGACGGCGACGGCGACGGATGCCGACGAACTTCCGCCGTTGTTTTTTCAAGCCCTCGAGCGCGTCAAGGTGATTCAGGGCAACTGCGCCAAGCTCGCCAACACCGAGCAACAGCGCGCCGGTTTGGAGCTCATGGACGTCATGACGTCGTACGCGGAAGCCGCGCACGAAAAGCTTCGACGATGGGTCGTCGCCAAGTGCCGAACGCTCGCCGAACAGGATGATTTCATCACCGATGGTGATGAGAGCGCGCTGCGCAAGGCGGTGAGTGCGCTGCGTCGACGTCCGACGCTCTTCAAGGCGTGCGTGGAGGAGGTGACGAGAACGCGGCACAACGCGTTGTTTAGACGATTCATCACCGCGCTCACTCGAGGAAGCGTGGGCGCGAAACCGATCGAGGTGCACGCGCACGATCCGTTCAGGTACGCCTCGGACATGTTGAGTTGGGTGCATCAAGCGGTTGCGGGCGAGAAGGAGTTTTGCGCCGTCGTCTTCGCGGACGACGCCGTCGTCGAAGTCGGTGGCGGCGAAGAAGACGCCGACAAAGCTTTCGATCCCGCGCGCGCGATGCTCTCCAAGGTGTTCGACGCCATCTGTCGTCCGCTCAAGGTCCGCGTCGAGCAAATTCTCGCCAGCGTGAGCGGGACCGCCGAGAACGGCGTGATGACGGCGTACAAATTGGCGAACTTGTTACCGTTTTATCGCGACGTGCTCGCCAATGTGCTCGACGTCGACGCGTCCATCGCGAAAACAGTCGGAGAGCTGAGCGCGAGCGCGAAGACGTCCTTCTCGGACGCCGTCGCGCATCACGGTATCAAGTATAGAAAAGTATCGCTCGCTCCGGACACGCTCGCGACGGGAGACGAAGCGTACGCGCCACCGGCGGTGTTGCGCGAGGGCGTCGCGAGCGCCATAGAACTCCTCGAGGCGGTGGCGACGTCGTCCAAGACGGCGAGCGGTTCGGACGTCGATGCCGCCGAATTGCTCGCGGTCGGTGTGAACGGATTGATCGACCCATTGGTCGTCGCCGTGGACGCCGCCGCGGTTCGCATGAAGGAGCAACTGACCAGCGTCATTGGTTCGAAATCGGCGCGACCCAAATGGGCGGGCGACGCGTTTTCGCTCAATTGCTTGCTCGCCATTCGCGAACCTCTGCGTACGTACCCAGCCGCGGGCGCGAAAGTGGACGAACTCTCGCGCGCCATCGCGACGAAAATCTCGCACGTCGCGGACGCCGAGGCTGGTAAAATTCTCTCGGCGAGCGGTTTGAGCGACGCCCTCGAGCTCGTGGTGTTGTACCAAGAGCAAGGATTTTCGAGCGGATCGAGCGTCATGGCGAACGATCCGGCGCTCAAGATTGATGCCTTAGCCACCGCATTATCGTCTCTCGTCGACGCCGTCGGCACGGACGCGCCCGAGTTTGAACAGGTGCAGAGTCCCGCCGTCAGAAGAGACGTCGTCGCCAGATACAACAGCCAGCTCGTCGAGGCGTACACGCGCGTCTACGCCGCCGTGCTCAATCCCAGCGCCGGCTACGGCGCCGACGCGCGCTCTAAGATCAGACACGGTCCGGACGCTCTCAGCACCGTCCTTGGCGCGTCATAGTGTAATTCTATCGAGTACGAACGAAACCAGCGCCCCTTCGTCAGTCGTCAGTCATCAAAATGAAAGTCGCGGTCGACGATTCCGCCCGAATTCGAGGGTGTATCTCGCTGGACCCTATAATTGCGTAATGTAGATCTAAACCCTCTATGTAGACGTGTGTATGGCACACACTCCGATCGACGCGGGCTCGAATCCACCGTCGACGCGTCGTCGGCACACGTCGTCGCGGCGCGCGGTGGACGATTCGCGCGGCGTCGAGACGCGCGATGGACGATTCGAGCGATGCGCGCGCGCGAACGAGCGAGCGCGCGTCGGCGTCGGCGCCGATGGGGGGAGATTTGGAACCGCCGAGAGATGGTGTTGAGCGCGCGAGCGGCGTGGAGAGGGTCGCGCGCGCGGCGGGACGCGCGATGGACGGCGGCGCGCGGTCGACGTCGACGCACGGAATGTCGAGGCGTCAGCCGAGCGGGTCGCGAGGCGCGTCCGGCGCGCGCGCATCGGGGAAGAGGGAGACGTCGAGGCTGGAGATGCTCGAGGCTTTGGAGAGGGAGTTGGACGAGACCGAGTCGCTCGTGTTCGACGCGGGGGCTGCGCGACGAGACGCGCGCGAGGATTCGCGCGGACAAAACGATCGCGCGCGAGAGGCGAGCGGTTCAGGAACGGCGACGACGTCGATGGTGGGCGCATTCTTCGGCGACGCGCAGGAGCGATCGCGCGCGGGGCGGGCGTCGACTGAATTTTACGGAGCCGACGACGGGGACGCCGACGAAGAGATGGCGCCGCCGACGCCGTCGGGAAAATCGACGCACGGAATGTTTGCGTCGTTCCGGCGACCGAAACGCGTTCGTTGGAGCGCGACGACGATTGCCGTGTGCGTGTGCGTGGGCGTGATGGCGTTCTTCTCGGCGAGCGAGTCGCGCGAACAACGCGCGATGCGACACATTCATCTCAGCTCGCTCTCCGAGTTGTCGTGCGAGAACGCCTTCATACCGGCCCGCGCCCAAGGGTCGCAGGACACGCCGGTGTCGCGCGTCATCGCCGCGACGGATCACGTGTACATTTTGACGTCTCAAAACTGCGACTCTCCCAACGTCACCATTCGGGTGCCTCAAGAGTTTGCGGATAAGGCGTCGTGCGTGAGCGGTCGCGTGTTGGATAGGTGTGCGTCCACCGCGAGTGGGGTGTGGTACGAGTCGCACTACACGCGCGTGTCCATGTCGCACGGCATGATTATCAAACACGCGCAAGAAAGCGGATTCGCGCACATCACAGTGATGGAGGAGGACACGGTGTTGAACGACGACGTCGGGCTCACCCCGGAGACGGAGAAAGACGTCTTAGCGCTCCTTGCGGATGAGTTCACGGCCGAAACGAGCACTTTAGGTCGCGTCGAAGTCGCCACGGATCGCGACACTGGGGCGAGCGAGGCGTGGAAGATTATTCGTCCCGCGTTTCGACCACACCTGTTTGAAAGGTTTGAAGCTCGACCGTCGTCCAACGGAAAGGGCTTCGTCGAAGTCACCGTCGGTGTGCTCGACGAGCTCAAGTGTCCGTCGCAGTGTCACTGCAGAAACAGTCGATTGAATGGCCAATTGTGTCAGCTTCACGCCAGTGGGTGCGATTTACGCTCGAGCGACATGTACTTTTTGAACAATCGAGCGTACGACGAAATGCTCACCACCCTCTTTACCGCCACCGACGACACCATCATCGACCACTTCGTTTTACAGAACATCGACAAGACGTGGCTTCTCCACCCCTCGCTCACCGTGCAGGGACACTTGGACATTTCAAACGTTTTGCAGCATCGCGTGCAAGAATTGTTCGAGACCAAGTGCGTCAAGTGACGACGCTCTTTCATTCACTCTCCATTCACCACTAGCGGGCGATTAGTACGAATAGTAACACATACAGTACATCGCACATCAGTTAAGACGCTCCTCGCGACGCGTGATCCGGATTCGCCGGCTTCGCCGCCGACGCGGTCCGAGTCTCCAGACGCAGACGCCTCGTCCCCGTCCCTCGTCTCGCGTCATGACCTCCCCGCCGTCGCCCGCGCTCCGCGTGGCGACGTATAACGTCCTCGCCCAAGTCTACGCCAAGAGTTCGTGGTTCCCGTGGACCGAGCGACGCTTGATGAAGTCGAAAACGCGCCGGGACGCCATTCGCACCTACATTGAAAAACTGAACGTCGACGTCTTGGCGCTGCAAGAGGTGGACGGGTACGAGGACGACGAGGAGAACGCCAAGAGCGGTGGTGGGTGGAAGACGTGGCTCGCTTCTCGCGGGTACGAATCGACGTACGTGCGACGAACGAACGTGAGTAACGCGAAAAAGGATGGTTCGTGCGTGGCGTGGCGACGAGACGTCTTGGAAGAAATCGAGCGTCGAGAGATTGCGTACAACGACATAGCGAACGAGATGTATCCGTCGACGTCCGAGACAGCAGATGGGGACGACGACGCGGCGACGGTGGAGGCGCGATCGAGGTATCTGCGAGACTGCGTCGGGAACTTGACGCTCTTGCGACGAAGGGCGACGGATGAAGAAATCGTCTTCGCGTCGACGCATTTATACTGGGACCCGGCGTTCGCCGACGTAAAACTCTCGCAGGCGAAGAAATTGATCGAAGAATGCCGACGATTTCGAGCAGATCGCGAGCGGGCGACGAACGGGGTGAACAAGGTTCGAGTCGTCGTCGGCGGCGATTTCAACAGCGTGGAGACGAGCGACGTGTATCGAGAGATGAACGCGGCGTTCCCATCTGTTTCCGCCGATGCCGAGCCCGCGCACACGAACGTCACGCCCAATTTCACTGCGACGATCGATTACATTTTCGTCAGCGACGGCGTGCGCGTGGTGAGCGTGCAAGAACAACCGGCGAGACGCGCGCTCGGCGAAGGCCTTCCCAACGCCGACCACCCGAGCGACCACTTGCCCGTCGTCGCCGAGTTAGCCTTCGACTGATTGACACGACTCGGCGTCGTCGCGGTAAAATAACTAGTACGTGTACGTAGACATAGACATCGCGATGCACAGATTTCATCACCGCTCGCTCCCGCGCGCGTCTGGGTTTCAAACGCTCGGCGCGCCGACCGTGTCGCGTCACACCTCGACGCGCGATTCCACCCGCGACGAGCGACGACGCGGCGAAAACGAACGCACGTTCGTCGGCGTCGAGCGCGCGCACCATGTCCACCGGCGCGCGCGGCACCGGCGCCCCCGTGGCGAGCGAGCTCGAACGACTCGTCATCGATAAAACGAGCGCGAACGTCGCCTCGAACGGCGCGCGCGCGCCTCCGTCCGAGCCGGCGTCACCGCCGCACGCGTCCATCGTTCGAGATCGCGCGGGGACGTCCCCAGAGGGCGGGAGTCCGACCAAGTACTTCACGAAGATGCTCGAAAACAATTGTTCGACGGGCAAGGCGAGACGAGGCACGAACGGGAAGTACGCCACGGACATCGACGAGCGCGTGAGTCGATGCGGTGGGAATCGGGAACCGTTTTTGATCGGCGTCGCGGGCGGGACGGCGAGCGGGAAGACGACGGTGTGTGATCTCATCATGCAAAACTTGCAAGAGCAACGCGTGGTGTTGATCGCGCAAGATTCGTTTTATCGACCGCTCACGCCGCACGAGCACGAAAACGTGGGGGCGTACAATTTCGATCACCCGGATGCGATCGATACGAAATATCTCGTCGAGGTGCTGCAGAAATTGATGCTGCGACAATCGGTGGAGGTGCCGGTGTACGACTTCGTCACGCACTCGAGAAGCAGCGAAACCATTCACATCGACAGCGGCGACGTCATCATCATCGAGGGGATTTTGGTGTTAGCCATGGAAGAAGTCCGCGCGATGTGTCACATGAAGGTTTTCGTGGACACGGACGATGATTTAAGATTAGCGAGACGCTTGAAACGCGACACCGTGGATCGCGGTAGAAGCGTCGACGGCGTCATCACGCAGTACACCACCTTCGTGAAACCGATGTTTGACACCTTTGTGTCGCCGAGCAAGAAGTACGCCGACATCATCATTCCTTGGGCGCAGGGAGAAAACACGGTCGCGATCGATCTCATCGTCCAACACATCCGGACCAAGCTCGGACAAAACGATTTACGACGAATTTATCGTAACTTGGTCGTCTTGCCGCCGCAGTTTCAAATCAGAGGCATGCACACCATCATTCGCGACCGCAAGGTGAATCGAAGCGATTTTGTCTTTTACAGCGATCGCATCATTCGTCTCGTCGTCGAGCACGGTCTCGGTCACTTGCCCTTCAACGAAAAAGTGGTGCTGACGCCGACCAACGACCAATACAAGGGCGTGACGTTTTGCAGCAAACTGTGTGGCGTCTCCATCATTCGATCGGGTGAAGCGATGGAGAACGCCCTGCGCGCGTGCTGCAAGGGAATCAAGATCGGCAAACTGCTCATCGAGCGTCGAGACAAGGATGGCATGCTCCTGCGCGCGGGAAGCGCGAATTCTGATCTCTCGGCATCCTCAATCAAGGAGACGAGGTCGAGAATTCATTACGAAAAGCTTCCGCACGACATCGCCGATCGATACGTGCTCTTGCTCGATCCAATCTTAGCCACGGGCGTCAGCGCGCAGGCCGCCATTGATTTACTCCTCGAGCGCGGCGTTCAAGAGGAGAAGATTCTCTTTTTGACTGTCATCGCGTCCACGCAAGGCGTCCATCATCTGTGCACGCGATACCCGCGAATGAAGGTGATCACGTCCGAGGTCGACGCCGGTCTGAGCGACGATAATAAGGTTCTTCCGGGCGTCGGTGAATTCGGCGATCGTTACTTTGGCACGGAGATTCCATCCATCGTCAAGTTGCAACCTCAGAGCGACTCGAACATGTTTGATTAGGAGCCGACGCCGCGCCAACCTTTGTAACTGTACACAAATCTTCTTCTTACACGCTAACGACGCTATCGTACTCGTACAACAATCATTCGATCGATCACGTTTTCGCCTTTCTTTTCCGAGACGATTCCAACTCTGGAGGTTTCAGAAACTCGCCGTCGCGTTTCGTCTTCGTCTTCTTCGCGAACGCCGCCATCTCTTCATCGTCCACGTCCGCATCCTTGGCTCGCCGCGCCTTCTTCAACGCCTTCTTCTTACGCTTCTCCTCTTTCAATCGAGCGTGTATCGCCTCTACCTCCGGATTTGCGCCTCCGCACGACCACCGTCCCACGCCGTCGAAGGGCGCCGGCGGCGCGACGGGCGGTCGTTTCCGAACTTTCGGTAAATTAATCAGCGCCCTATTCTTGGCGAAAATCGCCGGTTCCGGTCGATCGTCCACCGCCTTTTGCATCGCCACCCTCGCCAACGCCTCCGCCGACCCACCCGCGTTTTCAAACCGTTCCTTCTCCTTGGCGCGTCGCATGAACTGCGACCGATTGCGTCCGCGTGCGAATCACACTCGTCAGTCCTCGCGAACGTTCGACCGCGCGTCACGCTTTGTCACGCTTTGTCACGGGCGCGACAAAAACATCCCTCCCTCTCCCCCCCCCCCCC